>ENA-UPXM01000488-UPXM01000488.1-activated-sludge-metagenome-genome-assembly--contig:-NODE-488-length-57535-cov-90.100157_pt1 | contig 57535 bp, 46 predicted proteins | sample MGYA00238178_ERZ772708 | MGnify/ENA primary metagenome ERZ772708 (study PRJEB29002, sample SAMN05720212) | activated sludge metagenome | isolation source: anaerobic digester from wastewater...
ACATGATTAATCTCACGATCAACGGGCTGGCCGTGTCTGTGGAAGATGGATCGACGATCCTCGAGGCGGCGCGGTTCCTCGGCTTTCCAATCCCCACGCTCTGCCATCACGAGGGATTGACCCCCTACGGGGCTTGCAGGCTCTGCGTCGTGGAGATCGGCGAAGGTCCGGGCGCCAGGCTCGTCTCGTCATGCACTTATCCGGCCGAGGAGGGGCTCAAGGTTCGGACCGCTTCCGAGCGGGTCGTGCGGGCCAGGAGGATGATCATCGAGCTGCTGCTGGCCTCGTGCCCGCAGTCCAAGGTCATCCAGGACCTGGCCTCGGCGCACGGCGTCCGGACGCAGCGATTCCGGCAGGAGTACGAGGACTGCATCCTCTGCGGGCTGTGCGTGCGGATGTGCTCCGAGCAGATGATGGCGGGCGCCGTCGGGTTCCGCGGCCGCGGCGAGGAGCGCAGCATCGGCACCCCCTTCGACGTTCAGTCGGACGTGTGCAGATTCTGCGGCGGATGCATGTACATCTGCCCGGCCTGCCAGCTCAGGTGCACGTACAACCAGCCGGAGAAGGCCGTCTGCAACGCGTGCGCGAACCTGGCGCCGCCCTGCATCCAGAAGGAACAGTATGGCGACATGATGTGCTACATGAACCCGTGTGTTGCCTGTGAAATAAAATAAGACGCGATAAAGGAGAGGAAGTATATGGTGATCTCGAAGGTGAATGCTTCAGCTGCCACGCTTACCAAGAACAGGACAGAAGGCTCGGTCGTGCCGACCTCCGGCATGTGCGTGACCTGTGTCGACGGCTGCATCGGGATGTGCGAAATCGGAAAGTCCGCCTACCGGGGGCACGAGGTGATCTACCCGCAGCCGTTCGGCGTGATAACCACGGCGGCCGAGAAGCGCTTTCCTGTGGACTACTCCCACTTCAACATCATGGGGACCTGCGTCGGCGCCTATGGGATCGAAGCCGACAGCGACAAGGCGATCTTCCCGAACGTTGACCTCACCGTCAGGTTCGGACACGATAACGGCATCACGTTCCGCCGCCCCTGGATCATCCCGGGGATCGGCTCTACGGCCATTGCCAAGAACAACTGGGAAGGCCTGGCCATCGGCTCGGCGCTCATGGGAACCGGGCTCACCATCGGCGAGAACGTGGTGGGCATGGACCCGGAAACGGTTCTCAAGGACGGCCGGGTCGTCGACACCGTGGATCTCAAGCGCAGGGTCGAGCTCTACCGCAGATACCAGCGCGACGGTTACGGGACGATCGTGGTCCAGGCCAATATCGAAGACACGCGCCTGGGCGGCCAGGAATACGCGATCGAGAAGCTCGGTGTTGAGTGCGTGGAGCTCAAATGGGGCCAGGGCGCCAAGGACATCGGCGGCGAGGTGAAGATCCCGGATCTCAAGAAGGCCCAGATGCTCAAGCAGCGCGGCTACATCGTCATGCCCGATCCCTTTGACGAGGAGGTTATCAAGGCCTTCGAGCGAGGCGCGTTCAAGGAGTTCGAGCGCCATTCCCGCGTGGGCATGATAACGGAAGAGTCCTTTGCCAAGAGGATCGAGGAGCTCCGCGCCGCGGGCGCGAAGTACATCTTCCTCAAGACCGGGGCATACCGGCCTGCCGACCTCGCCCGTGCACTCTCCTTTGCCTCCAAGTACCGGCTCGACCTGCTCACGGTCGACGGCGCCGGCGGCGGAACCGGGATGAGCCCCTGGAGGATGATGAACGAGTGGGGCGTGCCGCCGGTCGAGCTGCACTCGCTGCTCTTCCAGTACGCATCGCACCTGGCCGGCAAGGGCGCATACCTGCCCGCGATCGCGGTGGCCGGGGGATTCGCCTTCGAGGACCAGATCTTCAAGGGACTGGCCATGGGTGCACCCTTTGTAAGGCTCGTCGGCATGGCCCGCGGTCCCATCGCGGCGGCCATGGTGGGCAAGACCATCGGCCGCACCATCGACGCCATGCAGGTGCCCGTGTACATCGAGCGCTTCGGCAACTCCAAGGACGAGATCTTCGTCACGGCATCCGAGCTTCGCCGCGAGATCGGCAAGGACGAGTTCGACAAGCTGCCCACCGGGGCGCTCGGCCTCTACACCTACTTCGAGCGGCTCACCCAGGGATTGCGCCAGATCATGGCAGGAAGCAGGAAGTTCTCGCTCGAGCACATTTCCCGGAACGACCTCGCGGCGCTCACCCCGGATGCTACACGGGTGAGCGGCATTTCGTATATCATGGATGTGGATAAGGAACAGGCATTGAATCTCCTAAACTCGTGAACAATGTTCTATCCCGGGGGGGCCATTGGCGGGCCTCTCCGGGGCGTTTTTTTGATGGAGATCTCCTGATGGATGCCTGTGCCTGGCGGGCCTGAGTCGGTGCTACACCTTTACCACCAGACAGGTGATGAACCGGGGATCGAGTTCCTCGAGGCGACCGATGCCCGAGAACTCGTCCTCGAAGCGCCTCAGCAGGATACCCGCGGTGTCCTCGATGGTCTTTTCCTGAAGCCCGGGAGCAAGCGAGCCGAGAAACTCCACGAGATTCCGCCTGAACTCCGGGATCGCGCTCCGTTTGCCTGAAGCCGAAGAGCTCGTGACCGCTGCGATGAACTCGGTGAGTTCCCTTATGCTCAGGGGCCTGAAATCTGTGCTGCGGTCGTGGAAATTCACGGCCAGCACGGTCAGAATGACGGTTTCCAGGTCAAAGGCCGAGCCCGTGTTCGTTCCTCGGAACGAATCCGTCCGCCCCTTCCAATTCAGGCGCTCGGCGATTGCGGCGAGCGCCTCGATCATATCCACGGTATGCGTAACCTCGTCGAGCTGCTCGATGGAAGAGAACTCCCTGTCCTTGTACAGGGGGCGTTTTTTCAGCAGACCTTCGGCATGCGCGCTCAGCTCTTCGGGTATCAGGTTGATGTCGATGGTCTTCATGATCTGACGGAGCCTGATCTGCTGATCCAGGATCACATTATATCCGAGAGCGAAGAGAGTTTCCGCATTCATGGACTCGATGATTTCCCGTGCGCTCGCGCCTCGTGTCTTCATTGCTACGGCAAGGCCGAGCGAGGAAAGCGAGCTCGCCTTGTCGATACTGTTCTTCAGCTCCTCCACCTCGTTCAGTGGGCGGTAGTCGGCCATGACGACCTTGTTGGCGAGATAGATCATCTCCACCACGAAGCGCTCTCTGGTTTCCTTCGATGCCTCATTCAGAGACGATACGATGAGACCCGTGTTCTGGGAGAGATGGTCCAGGTACAGAGCCGGAAGCAGCCCCTGATCCTTGTCCATGAGTGGGATCTTTTCTCTCGACAGGCCCTCGTTCAGGAGCTTGTGGGACTGCACCCGGCGGTAGATGCCCACCGCCTCGTCGGGTGGCGGAAAACCGAGCTCCATGAGTCTCAAGGACCTCTTTTCATAGATATTCTCTTCGATGTAGGACTTCATCTCCCAGATCACACCTTCCATGATCGCGTAGTAGGTGTCCTGGTGATGAGTGAAGATAAGGCTCAACATGTCCTTGAGAAGCGGGGTCTTTTCGTCCTCTTCCTTGAAGAGGAAGTAATAGTTGTCGTCCAGACTCTCGAATCCCGCATCGAGAAGATCAGGTATGCGCTCGTCGGTGGGCACAACCTGCACCACGTCGATATAGGACTGAAACAGGAGGATTACGATATCCAGATCGAGGGCGTCCAGAGCATCCTGCAGGGAATCAACCGATGAATTATAGATCTCCCAGAGCCAGTCCAGAAGCGCATTCACCGAAAGGGTGTCCTTTTCCCAGCAATCCATGTCGATGATATGCGAGATCGTCTCGGGCGGGACATACTGGAGCAGGATCTGGCTGTCGGTACCCCAGGAGTCCTTGATGATCATGTAAGTTTCCTGCGGCGAGAGCCGCTCCAATATCTGCCGGGTAAGGGGAGAGTCGATGATGGCACGGGCGCGGTCCGCGGGCGTGCTCTGAAGCACCTTCCCCAGTTCGATCCTTAAGCTCGGTTTCGTTTCCATGGCTTTTGGTTAACACACTCTGAAGGGGCTGATCAATACGGCTCTCTACTCTTCGCCGATCACGATCCGGCCAGCTTTCTTGCGTATCTTCGATGAAAGTGAGTCGATGGAGGAGTATACGCAGGGGATGACGAAAAGCGTCAGAGCCATGGCGAAGAGCAGGCCGAAAGCCACGGACACCGCCATGGGAGACCGCATCTCCGAGCCTTCGGATGTGGAAAGGGCCATGGGAAGCATTCCCGCCATGGTGGTGATGGAGGTGATGAGTATGGGGCGCAGCCGAACCGTCGCACCCTCGATGACGGCACGGGATCTCTCCATGCCGTTTCTGCGGAGGTTGTTGATGTAGTCGATCATGACGATTCCGTTGTTCACCACGATCCCCATGAGGATGATGAGTCCCATGAAAGCGGGAACGGAGAGCGCTTTTCCGGTCACCAGGAGCCCGAACACCACCCCGATATAGGCGAGCGGCAGGGTGAACATGACGATGAACGGCTGGGAGAGCGATTCGAACTGGGCGGCCATGACCATGTAGATGAGAATGACCGCCACGATAAAAGCCTTGCCGAGCTCTCTGAAAGAGGTCTGCATGTCTTCGAAGGTGCCTCCCATCTCGAAAAAGTATCCTTCGGGCATGCGGATGCCGCGCATGGCTTCCTCTACCTCACGGGTAACGCTGCCCATGTCCCTCCCCACGATGGAGCCCGAGATGGTGACTACCCGGTTCTGGTCCTTTCGGTTGATGGTGATCGGCCCTACGCTCTCTTCCAGGGATGCCACCTGGGATAGAGGTACGCTGAATCCCAGCGGCGACGAGACGGACACCTTTTCCAGGTCCTCAATCGTGCTCCGGTAGGCCTCCTGAAAGCGTACGCGCATGTCGTATTCCTCACCTGCATCGTGAAAACGACTGACCACCTTTCCCAGCATGGCGGTTTCGATCGTTGCGGCCACCTGGGCCACGCTCAGACCCATTTTCGCCGCCTTCTGCCGGTCGACCCTTACGTGGAGCTCGGGCTTGCTTTTCTTGAGCGATTTGTCAATGTCCGTGAGTCCGCTCACTGAGGAAATCTTCTGCATGGCCTCACTGCCGATCTCATCGAGCCTGGCGAGGTCCGAGCCGTAAATGTGGACTTCCACCGGCTTGCCGCCCGTACCGAAGAGGGCCCCGGAGAGATCCTCGAAGAGGTATTCGACATCCTGGAGAACGGGCAGTTGCAGCCGTATCTCTTCCACGATCTGCTCAGAAGACTTGTCCCGGTCCTCTTTTTCCGTAAACCGGGCGAAGATCCGCGCCTTGTTCACCCCGGCGGCCGTCTGCCCCTGGGCTGCCGCATATTTGGCGTCCACCGTGATGCCGACCATGCTCCCGCAGGTGATCACCTCGGGCCGCTTGAGGAAGATATCCTCCACCTGCCGGGCGATGTGGTCGGTCTCCGAGAGGACCATACCTTCCGGCAGTGTGATATCCACAACCGCCAGCGGGATGTCCTGCTTGGGCATGAACTCAGTCCCCAGAAACGGGGTGCACACGATGGCGGCGGCGAACAGGGCGAAGGCGGCTCCCAGGGTGAGCCTGCGGCGGCTCACGGCCTTTTCCAGCATGCGGGCGTACATCGTACGCATCCTGCCTGTCCATCCGCCTGCTTCAATACGCTCGTACACCCCCCTTTCCTTTTTGAAGATGGTCGCTGCGATCGCCGGGATGATGGTCACGGCAATGAAAAGGGAAGCGAGCAACGAAATGCACACGGTGAGCGAAAGCGGGCGGGCGAGCTTGCCGGCGATACTCTCTGAAAGGCTCATGGGAAGGAAGACCGCCACGGTGGTGAGCGTGCTCGCCGTGATGGCGAGGCCCACCTCAGAAGCGCCGATCACGGCCGCTTCATGCCGGGGGGATCCCTCCTCCAGATGGCGGAAGGTGTTTTCGATCACCACCACAGCGTTGTCGACCAGCAGGCCGACCCCGAGCGCGATGCCGCCCAGGGTCATAATGTTGAAGGTGTATCCCATGGCCTTCATCCCGATAAAGGTGGTGACGACAGACAGGGGGATCGCGAGCGCGATGGTGATCGTCGGCCTCACGGCACGAAGGAAGATGAAGATGACCCCCATGGCGATGATGCCCCCGATCAGCGCGTTGGCGCCGGTGGACGAGATAGAGCGACGGATCACCTTGCCCTGATCGAGGATGAGGTGCAGCGAGACATCCCCGGGCATGATTTTCTCGATCTCGGCAAGCTCGCCCTTTACCCGGTCGGCCGCCTGAAGCGTGTTCACGCCCGACTGCTTCATGACCGCGATGATAACCGAGGGCCGGGCGTTCGTACGCTCGAAGCCGCGGGTTTCCTTGAAGGAATCCTGAACGTCGGCCACGTCGGAGATCTTCACCGGCCGGCCTTCTCTGCTTACCGAGATGATGGTGGAACGCACCTGCTCCACATCGTCGTAGTATCCCCTGGTCCTGATCAGATATTCTTTTTTCCACGACTCGACATGGCCGCCCGAGAGATTCAAGTTCCCGGCCTTGATGCCTGCGATCACCTGGTCGAGAGAGGTTCCGGTGTTCTTGAGCTTTTGAGGGTCGACCAGGATCTGGATCTCCCGCTCTTTACCGCCGAAGATGAAAACCGAGGCTATTCCCTCCAGGCGTTCGAGTCTGGGCTTGATGACATCGTCGATGTATTCGCGCAGGCGCCTGGTGTTTTCCATGCCGATGACGCCGTACTCCAGGATCGGCATGTCGGATACGTCGAATTTGAGCACCATGGGGTTGTCCGCGTCTTCGGGCAGGAAGTCCTCGATCCAGCTGATCTTCTCCCGCACGTCTTGTGCCGCGAAGTCGAGGTTCGTGCCCCACTGGAACTCACAGTAGACGCTCGAGATCCCTTCCACAGTCACCGAGGACACCTCCTTGATGCCCTCCACCGTGCTCACCGCCTCTTCGATGGGCTTGGTGATCAGTGTCTCGATCTCTTCCGAGCCGACGCCTTCATAGGTGGTTACCACCGAAACGAAAGGAAACTCGAGATCAGGCAGAAGATCGAGGCCGAGTCCGGAATACGAAACCAGGCCGAAGAGCGTGATGATGAGGATGAGCATGGTGATGGCGATCCGGCGCCTGACGGAAAATTCGGGAAGATTCATGTGCTACTTCTCCGGGGACGCTTCCCCTTCGGCGATTCTGACCCTGGCGCCCGGCCTGAGGCCGGCGAGACCCCGGATAACCACCCTGTCTCCTTCGGAAACGCCGTCGAGGACCTCATAGAGGGCGTTGCCCAGAATGCCAAGAGAAACGGGGTTCCTGTGCACAATGTCGTCGTTGACCGTATAGACGAAATAGCCGTCCTCGCCCCTGATGAGCGCCTCTCCGGGCACCGCCAGAGCATCCCGGCGGACCAGCTGGACGACCTGCGCCCGGGCGGTCATGCCTGATCTCAGCTTCAATCCGGGGTTCTCAAGACTGATCGTGACCCTGAAGGTTCTGCTCGCAGGGTCTATGGTGGGATAGATCTTTGTGATGGTCCCCTCGAAAGACCGGCCTGCCATCGCATCGACGGTGACGGTGCTCGTATTTCCCTCGTGTATCGAGGTGTAGATCTCTTCCGGGAGATCCACTTCAACCTTGACCGTGCTCATGTCCATCATGACGAATGCAAGCTGCTGGGGGCCCGTGAGCTCTCCCTCGTTGACGGACACCTCTGTCACGATTCCGGAAAAAGGCGCTTCGAGACGGCATTCTTCCAGGTTCTTCGCCGCAATATTCCGGGCCGTAGCCGCCTGGTCGTACTGGAAGAGAGCGAGGTCGCGGGCGGTTACGGCATCCTGATAGTTCTGCTCGGTCACGGCTGTCGCCCGATAGAGGCCCTCCATTCTGGCCAGATCGCGCCGGGCCCGCTCGAGCGAAGCCTTTGCCTGGCTCAGCTGGGACTGGGCATGCTCCAGTGCGCGCTCATAATCAAAGGGATCGATGAGCATGAGCATCCCTCCCTTTTCGACGCGATCGCCTTCATCCACCGGAATACTCTTGATCCTGCCCGACACCTTGGGGCTGATTCTGGACACTTCCCAGGGGGACACACTCCCCACGGCGGTATACGTCTTATGTATCGGTTGCCTGAGCACCCGGGCCACGAGCACCTCGGGCGCAAGAGCATGGACCTGTTCTTCCTGAGCCGGAGAGGCACTCTCCCCCTTTCCGCACGAGGAGACGCCCGCAACGGTGAGGATCAGCGCGGCACAGAGGATGGATGATATGCAGTGTTTCCTCACCGTCTCAATATCCCTAAAGGGTCCCCATAGCGGAGCGCAGCGAGGCCATGGATGTGGCGTAGTCCGCCCGGGCCGATATGAGGTTTCTTCTTGCCTGATCGAGAAGCGCCTCGGCGTCCAGGACGTTGGTGGTCGTGGCCACCTGCAGATTGTACCGGTCCTTCTGTATCCTCAGGTTTTCCCGCGCCTGATCGATGGCCTTGGCGGCCACCTCGGTCCGGGCCTTCGCCTCCTGGGCGGAAAGGAACGAGTTCTTTACCTCCAGGAGAACTTGGTCCTTCAGCGCCTGCATGAGATAGCCAAGCCTGTTTCGCGCGGCCTTTGCCCTTGAGACATCGAAGTAGCTCGAGCCGCCCTGGAAGATCCTCCACCTGAGCCCGACGCCCACGGTCCAGGCCTTGTCTTCGTCCACGTCCGGGTCCTCGCCGAGCTTCTCGTATTCATAGGTGGCGGCGATATTCGGGAGATATCCGGAACGGGCGATCCAAACCCCCTTGCCGGCATTGTCTATCTGGAGCCTGGTGATCCTGATCTCCTGCCTGTGTTCAAGGGCCGTTTCATACAGCTCCTCCAAGGAGGCCTCCATCTCGGGCATGGGTATTTGCTCTTCGATGTTCACCGCCGACGAAATGCTCCTTCCCAGGAGAGTATTCAGCTGCGCCTCCAGCAGCCTCACCGCATTCTCCGCGCTGATGACGTTCTGAAGGCTCTCGGCATACCGGACCTGCGCCTCCAGCAGGTCGTTTTTCGGAATCATGCCCTGGTTGTAAAATGCGTTGGCCACATCCTGATGGGCCTTGATGGAGGAGGCGGAGCTCCGGGCAACCTCCAGGATCTCGCGGGCCTCGATGATTCTGTAATAGGTCTCGATCACCCGGAGCTTCAGGTCACGGATCTCCTGCTGCCTGTCCAGCCCCGCCACCTCGAAGTTGTTGGCGGCGATCCGGTATGCGTTGAACAGAGCGCCTCCGGCGAAGAGCGGCTGAACCACCTCCACAGAGAACGCGTAGTTGTCTTTTGTGCCGACCACGAACTCGTTGGGGGGGATAGTGATGGTCGGCTCCTCGTCGAAGCGCGCATAGGAGTAGTTGAGGTCGACGGAGAAAAGCATGTCCGAAAAGCTCGATCGCTTTTCCATGAGGCTCTCGTACACCTGTTCATCCTGAGCTTTGATGAGCGGGTTGTTGTTCAGGGCCGCGGCGATGGAGTCTTCCAGACTCATGGGATCCTGGGCGTAGCTGCCGGACCATCCCAGAAACAAGATGCCGGCTACAGTAACGATCATCCTCCTAATCACGATAATCCTCCCCTAAAATAAGCTGTAAGGTTCTGGAAATGTAAGCGGTGGGCTTTTTGTTGAGCAGCCCCAGAAACCAGTTGTCGCCGATGGAGTGCAGCATTCCGGGTATCATCAGCGACATGAGGTCCGGGTCGTATCGCGGGTCTTCTTCATTGGCCCGGTGGAAGATCTCCTTGATGAACCGGATGTTTTCCTGGCGGATCTTCCGGAACTGATCGAGAATTCTGGACGCCATACCGGGGATCTGGGAGTAGAAGATTTCATAGATGAGCCGGTGAAACTCGGGGTGCTGCTCGATCCATGTGAGGTTATAGCGTATGTATGCCTCCAGCTGCTCTTTCCAAGGCCGTTTTTCGGACACGATATGGTTTATGCTGCTCACATAGCGTTCGATGCTCCTGGCGATCACTTCGCTGAAAAGCTCATGCTTCCCCTGGAAAAACTGGTAGATGGTGCCCACGCCGAACTCTGCCTTTGCAGCGATCTGGGCCATGGATGCGCTTGCATATCCCACGGACTCGAAAACCTCCTGTGCTGCATCCAGGATGGCCTCCCTTCGCTGGGCCAGCTCACGTTCTTTCCTGCCCGCTGACAATGAAATCGAATTGCCGTTCATATTTTGAACCATGATTCGAAATTAGAATATTCATTCATAAAAAGTCAAGCAATATTCCCTGGCGGGAGAGAAAAGCTATGCCTTTCGACGGCTACAGCGGATGAAACACGAGGCCGGACGGAACCTTGGGGTAAAACGATATTGAGTTCTGGGGCAGTCGTGCACCCGCCTCCGCGACTGCCATGATATCCTCGATACCGGCAGGGTTGAGAAGAAATGCGATATCCGCCTTCTCCTTCGTCACAAGGTTCAGGGCCTCGTCTGCGGAGCTGGTATACAGGATGCGGCTGCCAGCATCGGCATGGCTGATCCCGAGGACCGGCTGCAGCACGCTTTCGTGGAGGAGAGTGACCGCCATATTCCGGAGCCGGGGATGCACGGATGAGGGAAGAAAGCGGTCGAAATCCGCATCCTCACAGAGCTCCAGCAGGTAGTATCTGGGAATGCCCCTGACGCAGAGGCCCACATGTCCCTTCCCGCCCTTGTTCAGCGTGGAAAGGAAGCTCTTGCGGTTGTCATAGGGGATCATGTTGAAGATCTCCTTGATGCGATATTCCAGATCCACAAGACCGACCCCCATGCTGTCGGGCACCACCCAGTGCACGGGCAGGATGGTCAGGCCGTCTTCCTTGTTCACGAGGTACATCTGGATATAATCGAAATCCTGATTGCCGTCATTTTTTCCGGTGGCGGCGCGCATACGGTCGCGGTACATCCGGGCCGTCTCATAGCGGTGCTGCCCGTCCGCGATGAGCACCTTCTTGTTCTGCATGAGCCGGGATAACTGATCGATGATCTCAAGATCATGAATAATCCAGAACCGGTGCGTCTCCCTTTGGGAGTCGAATTCGAGGAACGGGGCCCCCAGTGCGGACCTTATCTTGGTATCGACGGTTTTTTTCGTATCGGAGTATATCCCGAAGACCGAGCTCATATTCATGTGGACTTCGTTCATGAGCCGAAGACGGTCGAGCTTGGGAGCCTTGTTCGTGTACTCATAAGACCGGAAGCTTTTTTTGTCGCCTTCATCCATGCGCACCGAAGCGATGACGCCCTTTCTCGTATGGGTATGGTCACCCAGTGCATAGGTGTGCTCATGGTAGTAGACGGCCGGCTCATGGTCCTGAATGAGCACCCCTTCCTTCATCCACGTCTGAAGAAAATCAGCCGCCCTGGTGTATCGATTGTTTTCCTTGGTGTCTTTGGGCAGCTGCCTGCCGAGAACCAGCCTCACGGCATTGTAAGAAGACAGTGCATAGAGCTCATCCATTTCAGTTGCGCTGATGGCATCGTACGGGGGACAAATGACCTTGCCGAGGTCTACCTTCTCAGGATTGTAGCGGACTCCCTTAAAGGGCCGTATCCTTGGCATTCGCCTTCTCCTTTCGTGCTGATGCAAATGGAAATATGCACAGAGTGTGCTGTATATATGGAGTGTAAGAAAAATTCAACTGTAACCTGCCTGCAGTGTTTTACTCTGAAACCTCCTCTACCGCCTTTTCACGAGCTTACGGATGATGCGCAGCGCCCTGGTGGGGAGCCACCACGAGCTCAGGCGCATGCCCAGGGAATACATTCCTTCCTCTCGTGTGTCGAGACGCCCGGGTTGAAGCTTGTGCTTGACCTTGGCAAAGCCCATCCAGTCGATGGCTTCGAAAGGCTTCCGGACCTTCGTGTCCCAGGGTATGTACAGGCAGGTGGCAAAGTCCACGAGATAGGGTCTTCCCCGATCATCGATGCCGTAATTTCGCCTGTTTCTCAGATCGAGATGGATGACCCCGCGCCGGTGCATGTCCGATATGAGACGTTCGAGAGCATCGAAATAGGACAAGTCCGGCGCCGGATCGGCTTCCTTGAGGTTGGTCCCGCCCATGAACCGCGTGGTAAGGGTGAGTCTGTCCGGACACGGCAGTACCTCGGGAATTCCCTCGATGCCGGCGAGCCGGGAGTAGATGAACCTCTCCCAGGCGATAAGGGCGGCGCCGAGGAGACGGATGGGCGGCATAGCCTCTCGGTAGGTCTTTTCCACCGCCATGCACCCGTCCAGAGTGATCAGGCGCACGCGGGGTCCGTATCGGCGGTGCTTTTTGAGATCCTGGTGCGTCATCCGCCTCACCCCCTTCAGGACATCACTTCCCGGCCTGGAATGTCCCGATCTTGAAACAGGAAAAAGGGATCGGTGAAGACGCATCCCTGACGATCGCCATACCCTCGAGGCGTTCACGGGTCTTGTCCATGGACCCTTTGAGATTCAGGCTTCCGCTCTGCATTTCGAGGTCGCCGCTCTCGCCGAGAGTCACGACGGCGGCATCGCCCAGGCCCTCCGGCTCGTTCGTCACATTGCCCTTTTCGTCGATCATCAACTCCAGCGATTTTGTGATGTTCGGATAATACAGGTAGAGAACCCACTGTCCCTGGATCATGCCCTGGGTGAATGTATCATCTGATATTTCCGTGATCTCCACCGTCTTTTTGCTCCGGCTCGCGGGCAGGATGCTCCAATCCTCCTCGAAAGATCCCCGGATGAGATGAATCAGCGGCAGACCGACAAAAATGAGCACGGCAAGAACAGCTAAAAATTTTTTCATCCCGTTCCCTCGAAAAGCGTCGTGGCAAACCTTATCTACGATTATAGATGATCTATCATCGGTCGTGAAAATATGCAATGATAGTTGGAATCTCAAAGAGAGCGGACCATGAAGATACAGGGAACGGTGCACTGGAACCCCAAGGGGTACGCATTTGTCGTACCGGAAAAAGGCCGTGATGACGTCTTTGTCCCGCCCGAGGGGCTCATGGGCGCCATGGACGGGGATCTGGTCGAGGTCTTGGCCTACCGGGAAAAAAAAGGCTTGAGGGGAGAGGTCCTTTCCATCCTCAGGCGCAGTCCCGCCGCTGTGAGCGGCACCTATCGCAGCCGAAAGAAGTGGGGGGTCATCGAGCCCTTCAAGCCGTTCCCCTACACGATTGTCGTTCCGCACGGGATGAGAGGCTCCGCGAAGGAGGGCGACGTGGTGATGGCCACAGTCGATGTGCCGCAGGGCGTCAGAAGGACCAGGGCGGTCACCGCGAGGATCGATCGAATGCTGGATATCCCCGAGGACACCGGAGATGATCTGCGTTTTGTGGCGGTGAAGTACGGTATTCCCTGGCGATTCACCGATGAGGTGGAGGCTCAGGCGCGGAAGGTGTCGAAGATCTCAATCCCGGCCGAGCTTCAGCGGCGCAGGGACCTGCGGGACAGGACGCTCTTCACCATCGACGGGGCGACGGCCAGGGATTTCGACGACGCCGTGGGTATCGAGCGGCTCGCGGACGGCACCTTCCTCATGACCGTGGCTATCGCCGATGTGGCCCATGTGGTCAAACACGATACGCCCCTGGACATCGAAGCCAGGAACAGAGGGTTCAGCGTCTATTTTCCCGAAGAGGCCATTCCCATGCTGCCCGAGGTCCTTTCCAACGGGATCATGAGCCTCAGGCCCGGTGAAGAGCGGCTTGCCATGGCGGTCGAGATCCACTTGGGGCCGAAGGGAAGGATTCTGGACTTCGATTGCTTCGAGGCGGTCATCCGCTCCCGGGCGCGGCTCGTATATGAAGAGCTCAATCCTTACATCGAAAAGGGCTTCGAGCCGGCCTGTCTGGATACTGAGGTGGCCTCCCGCGTCATGGAGCTCCACCGGATGGCAAGGCACCTCTACTGCAACCGAACGCGAAAAGGGGCTCTGGATTTCGATATCTCGGAAGTGGGAGTCGCCATCGGTCACGACGGCGATGTGGACAGGATCTACCGCTACCGCAGAGGGCCGGCAGAAAAGCTTATCGAAGAGGCCATGCTCTGCGCGAACCATGCGGTATGCATGTTTCTTGAGAGGCGTTCCATGCCGGTGCTCTACCGGGTTCACGAGAAGCCGAGATCTGAAGATCTTCTGGCCCTCCTCGAGACACTCAGGGAGATCGGCATGCCCAAAGGCGAGCTCTCGGCCCTCAAGGAGGCGATCCGAAGAGGGAAGAACCTCTCCCGTGCCCTCCAGCATGTCTCCGCCCTCTATCAAGACACCCCGCTTCACAATTTCGTCAACCAGCACATTCTGCGCGCGCTGACCAGGGCGCGCTACTGGTTCGAGGACCTCGGGCATTTCGGACTTGCGAGCGATTCTTACACCCACTTCACCTCTCCTATACGGAGGTATTCGGACCTCGTCGTGCACCGGATACTGAAAATGGCCCTGAACAACCGTGAGGTGTCCGAAAAAAATCTCAAGAAGCTCAGAAGATATCTGAAATATATCGGCCCGGAGATCTCGGACAGAGAAAAGAAAACAGACGACGCCATGTTCGACGTCATCAGGCTCAAGACCGCAGCCTACATGCAGCGGCACATCGGAGACGACTTCTCGGGAGTCGTCACCAGCATCCTGCCCTTTGGGATCTTTGTGGAGATCTTTGATCCACCCTTCGACGGGCTGGTGACGCTCTCCGATATGCCGAGGGCGCGCATCGAAGAGGGCAGGGCCGTGAAGCTGAAGTCGCGCACCATCACAATCGGCGACACCATCCGGGTGAAAGTGGCCCGCGTGGACGTCATCAAAGGGCATGTGGATTTCTTCCTGCTGCCGCAGGAGGCATAGCTCCAGCGAACCCTGTCAGCCGGGCGACAGGACGGATGTGTTCTTGAACGAGCCGCCGACGGTCTCATTGAGCGGTTGTGCTTGACAAGGCCTCGGCCATACTCTAACAGAGTATATGCATATACTGTATACCTGATGAATTTCTCTGTTTGTTGAGTGCATCTGTTTCGTTCCATTCATGATGGCATGGCTTGGGAAGAGGAGTTTTTGATCCTGGGGCCATGGGTTTTTCACCCATGGAAACGGCGGATAACCGACCCACGAGCAATCAGCACAAGAGGCTGATAAGCCAGAAGAGATCGTCGTATGCATCACCAGCCTGAAAACAATGAAATGACGGCCCCAAGGGAGCTTGAAATTCTGAAAACTGCCTATAACGCGGCACCCGTAGGACTGGGCATTCTGAACAGAGAGCTCCGCTTCGTTATGGTGAACGAACGGCTTGCGGAGATCCACGGCGTTCCTGCAGGCGAACACATCGGCAAGTCCCCGGGAGAAATCATGCCCTCGTTTGCCGGCAAGATCGAGGTCATGGCCCGTACAGCCATCGAAACCGGAGAGCCGGTTTATGACGCGGTCATTACCGGAGCGGACACCTCCTGTCCAGAAGATCTTCGGGTATGGGACGTGCAGATGACTCCCTTGCGGGAGGAAGACGGCCGTATTGATATCGTGAGCGTGGCAATTGAAGATATCACTGGAATACAGCGGAGAGAAAAGGCGCTCCGACAGAGCGAAGCCCGCTTCCGCACGCTCGCGGAAACCACGCCGCAGCTCGTCTGGACAGCCGGTCCTGACGGGGAAGTGGACTACTACAACGAGCGGTGTAAGGATTACCGGGGCATCTTCAGAACACCCGAGGGAAGATACGAGTGGAGCCCGGTGCTGCACGAAGAAGACGTCCGGCCGACAGTTGAAGCTTGGCGGCATGCAGTGATGACCGGCGAGATATACCAGATCGAGCATCGGGTCCAGCTCGCCGACGGCACCTATCACTGGCATCTGAGCAGGGGGTATCCGGTGCGGGATGAGCATGGCAGGATCGAGAAATGGTTCGGCACGGCCACCGACATCGAGAGTGTGAAGCAGGCCGAGGAGAAGATCCGCAAGACCAATGCCGAGCTCGAGCACAAGGTGGACGAACGTACCAGGGTTCTTGCGCGGGCGGTGGACAGGCTGGAGGAGCAGAGCGAGGTTCTGCGGAGCATCGTGGACAACATTCCGGTGATGCTCGCGTTTTATGATTCGAACGGGAATATCAGCTTCGCGAATCGGGAAATGGAGAGGCTGCTCGGCTGGTCACAGGAAGAAATGAGAGAAATGGATCTGGAGGCGGCGATGTTTCCTGATCCTGTCTATCGTCGTGAGGTACGGGAGCACATGATGGAGGCAAAGCCGGGCTGGAGAGACCTCAATATGATGACCCGCTCGGGCGACATGCTGCAGGCGTCGTGGTTCAGTGTCCGGCTTTCGGACGGCTCACAGATCGGTATCGGCATCGATGTCGGCCGGAGAAAAAAAATGGAGCAGGACCTCCTGAGGCTTGCCAAGGCGATAGAGCAGACCGGAGAGGGGATTGGCATCTTCAGTCCGGAGGGGGAAGTGATCTATGTGAATCCCGCTTATGAGCGCCTGAGCGGATACCGGCGCGACGAGTTTGTCGGGAAGAAGGCTGACGAGTTGACCGATTATTTCGCCGGCAGTGATTACCGTTCCATTATCAGGCAGGTCGGCGAGGAGGGCAGGCAGTGGAGCGGTGTTCAGAAGAGGAGAAAGAAGACCGGTGAGCTGATCGATATCCACATGACAATATCTCCCGTACACAGCGAGGCCGGAGAGATCATCAACTTCATATCCGTCATCCGGGACATAACGGGCGAGATAAAGCTCCGGGAACAGCTTTCCCAGAACCAGAAGCTCGAGGCGATCGGCACGTTGGCAGGCGGCATCGCCCATGACCTGAAGAACATTCTGACTCCGATCGTGCTCAACACAGAAATAGCCATGATGGACCTGGAGGACGGGCACCCCGCCCGGATGCTGCTTGATGAGATCATGCAGGCGGCAAGAATGGGTGTGGATCTCACGAATCAGATCGTGACCTTCAGCCGCAGAAACCTGCAGGAGAAAAAGCCGGTCAGGATCGAGACTGTGGTCAGGGATTCGGTCGATTTCCTGAGGTCTGTGCTTCCTTCCACAATCACTATCCGGCATCGGATCGACGCCCGCGGCGCCGTGGTCATGGCCGATCCCACCCAGATCAAGCAGGTGATGATCAATCTGGGAAGTAATGCAGGCCACGCCATGAGGGAAAAGGGAGGGGTTCTCGACGTTGCGCTTACCCGGGAGACCCTGGACGCAAAGGCGGCGTCGGAGATATCTCCTGATCTGTGTGCAGGTTTGTATGTGCGCATCGAGGTGAAGGATACGGGGACAGGTATGGACGCCAGGACGCTCCAGCGCATATTCGAGCCGTTTTTCACCACCAAGCGCAAAGGGGAAGGGACGGGAATGGGTCTTTCCGTGGTTCACGGCATCGTCAAGGACCATAAAGGCGCTGTCACCGTGCGAAGCTGGGTAGGCAAGGGCACAATCTTCACCGTTCTGCTTCCCGTGGAGCGGTAGAATTCCATGCGGAAACGCTCCGCCATCTTCTCCGGCCGCAACGGACGGTATTAGGGTTTGCCCGTTCCGGAACGGGGCGATGCCGCGGCCATGGCCTCAGCGCCGCTCCCTCCTCATGAGGTCTTTTTTTGTCCGGAATGCCTCACAGGCCCTTTAATCTTTAAGGCGATCGGATATTCTATCCTCTGAAACGGTGTGTCTGAGTGCCGTTTCCATTCATATTCCCGGTTCCTTCCCGGCGTGCTTCGGGATCGTGCAGGGATGGACCGCGAGGCGGCGGATCGTTTTGGAGGGAGGGAACATCAATAGAGAGTCGTGCATGCAGATGCACCGCGGGGTCCTGAGAGAATGAAGATGCAGGATTATTCAGGAAAAACCGGTATGAAGGGTCGCGACGTGGCGGATGAGATCTTCGAGAGGCTCGGCATGGGGGTGATCCGCCTCGACCGCGGCTTGAGCATCATCCATGTCAATACGCCGGCGCGCATCATGCTCCAGCAGCCGGAAGGAGACATGCGCGGGCGAGCCCTCCGCAAAGTTCTGCCCGGGACGATGTCCCAGGAGTTTTACGGAGCGGCGGGCCGGGCGGTCAAGGAAAACACCCCGGTGGCCTTCACTGTGCGTTCCCCTTTTCCCGGCAATCTCCTCCTCTACGTGCGTTGTTTACCGTCAGATAATGGCGTCGATATGATTCTCGAAGACGTGAGCGCCTTGCAGCCCTCGATACGGGAGCGGTCCGAACGCGAGAAGCAGGAGCTGGAAAAACTCTATGAGCAGATGGAGAGCGAGCTCATCAAGCTCGAAGCGGTACTGGAGCAGCTGCCTTCCGGAGTGACGATCGTCGAGGCGCCCTCGGGCAGGCTTCTTTACCACAACGCCCAGGGAGACAGACTGCTCGGCCACCCGGTCATTCGGATGGATAGCTACCAGGGCGACGCGCAGTACGGACCCCTCCACAAAGACGGAACGATATACAAGCCGGAGGAATATCCCATCGTCCGGGCCCTGCTCGGAGAGAATATCTCCATGGAGGAGATACCCTACCGTCGTGGAGACGGTACGCTCACCTACCTCTCGATCAGCGCCTCGCCCATCCGGGATCTCGAGGGAAACATTGTCGCTGCAGTGAGCATTTTCAATGATGTCGCCGACCGCAAACGTGCCGAGGATGCTCTGCGCGAGAGCGAGGAAAAACTCCGCAACATCGTGGAGAACAGTACAAATGTGTTCTATTCCCATACCCCGGACCAACGTCTGGTCTACCTGAGCCCCCAGTTCGAGAAGATCTTCGGCTACGACCCGAAAGACCGGATGCTTCTGTGGACGGAAACCCTCACCGACAACCCTGCCAACCAGAAGGGTATTCATGCCACTGAAGAGGCTATCCGGACCGGCAAGCCCCAGCCGACCTATGAGCTGGAGCTCAAGGCCAAAGACGGGCGGAAGATATGGGTGGAGGTCAACGAGTCGCCGGTCGTCAGGGACGGAAAAACGGTGATGATCGTGGGGGCGCTCCAGGATATCACGCAACGCAAGAAGGCTGAAAAGGAGAGAATGGAGATGGAGCGGAGGTTCCAGCAGTCCCAGAAGCTTGAGAGCCTGGGAATCATGGCGGGAGGAATCGCACACGACTTCAACAACCTGCTCACCGCGATCCTGGGCAATCTCGATTTGGCGATTCTGGGCGGCGTGCAGAACCCCAGATCGCAGTCCTTTCTCGAGCAGGCGCGAAAGGCGACGCTGAGGGCGTCGGACCTCACGAGCCAGATGCTCGCATACTCGGGTAAGGGGAAGTTCCATGTAAAGACCTTCAATCTGAGCGGGCTTGTGGATGAGATGGCCGGCCTGCTCAAGGCGTCCATATCCAAGACCGTGAGCTTGAGCCTGAATACAGATCAATCCATACCCTCCATCAAGGCCGATCCGGCGCAGATCCAGCAGATCATTATGAATCTCATCGTGAATGCCTCGGAGGCGATCGGCGGCAACCCGGGCATCATTTCCATCGCTACAGGTGTTCAGAACTGCGACGAGCGCTGTCTCGAACAGAGCAGGCTCAGGGAGAAGCCCAGGCCGGGCCTCTATGTGTTTCTGGAGGTGAAGGATACGGGATGCGGCATGGATGAAAAAACCATGGAAAGACTTTTCGATCCATTCTTCACTACAAAGTTCACAGGCAGGGGGCTGGGCATGGCGGCGGTTCTGGGCATAGTGGAGGCGCACCAGGGGGCCATCATGCTACAGAGTGAGCCCGGCAGGGGAACCGCGATCAGGGTCTTGTTTCCGGCCCTGGCTTCAGAGGAAGCTGCCGATGCGGCAGGCAAGGGGGGGATGCCTTCCGCCGGAGCGTTTACTCCGCGGCCCGAATATGCTGCAGACACCGTGCTCGTAGTGGACGATGAGGAGATGGTGCTCGATCTCTGTACGGCCATGGTGGAACAGCTCGGCTTTCACGTGCTCAGAGCATCAGACGGACGGGAGGCGGTGGATGTTTTCCGCAGGCACGCGGCGGAGATAACGCTTGTCATCCTGGATCTTACCATGCCCAGAATGGACGGAGCACAGGCCTTCCACGAACTCAAGCGCATCAGAAGCGATGTCAAGGTGATCGTGTCGAGCGGCTTCAGCGAACAGGAGGTTTCGCATCATTTCCCGGAGGATGAGCCTGCGGCTTTCATCGAGAAGCCGTTCGAGTTCAAGAACCTCCAGAAAAAAATCGGCATGGTGATGGAGAAGGGCTGATTCCGGTACGTGCCGTCATATCCTCTTCCTGAAGACCGAACGGATCACCCGGCCGCCTGTTCTTCTGATTCCAGTGATCGTTTGATGGCGTTTTTCAGGTCGTTGATGCCCGCGGGTTTCATGAGAAACTCCCGGACCCCCATTTCCCGGGCCTTGCGTTCGTCCATCACGTCACTGAATCCGGTGCTCAGGATGACGGGAGTATCCCGCCTGATGGCGAGAATTCGGCTCGTAAACTCCGCCCCGGTCATGCGCGGCATGGTAAGGTCTGTTATGACGAGATCGAACGCCTGGGGCGCACTGGAGAACATGTCGAGCGCTTCCACGCTGTCGTTCACCGCGGTCACATCATACCCCAGCCGCCTCAGCACCCGCTGGATGCTTGAGAGGATGATGTCCTCGTCATCTACCAGGAGGATTCTCTTCTTCTCCCTCGCCGGTCTGTGGGTTCCCGCCTCGGGCCTCTTCGCCGGCGATGCGTCTCCGTACACCGGGAGGCTGACAGTGAAGCGCGACCCCTTCCCCGGTGCGCTGTCAACCGTGATCGAGCCTCCGTGGTCCCTGACCATTTCCCGGGTGATTGCAAGCCCCAGTCCGGTGCCTCTGCCCGCACCTCCCGACGTGAACGAGGGGTCGAATACATGATCGAGCATTTCAGGCGGCATACCGGCGCCGGTATCACTCACGCTCAGGGCGAGATACTCTCCCGCTTTTCTGTACGGATGATCGGAGTCAGGCTCGAGATGGACGATCTTCAGGGCCACCTCGATCGTACCCGGCTTCTGCCCGATCGCCTCTGCCGCATTCCGAAACAGGTTCGTGACGATCTGCCGGATCTGAAGCGGGTCGACTTTGACCGTGTCATACGGCACGTCGGTATGCTGCCTGAGCTCGATCGTATCCGGAAGAGAAGATCGCAGGAGTGCCAGCGTTTCCTGGATTACCGGGATGATTCTGATAGGGCTGCGCTCCTGCTCGCCCCGCCTGCTGAACGAGAAGATCTGGTTGACCAGGTCCTTCTGCCTGTATGCGGCGCTGAGCACCTGTTTCAGGATCTGGTGCGCCGAGCTCTCTTCCGGAAGATCTTCCAGAAGGACCTCGGCATCGATGATGATCGGGTAGAGCATATTGTTCAGATCATGGGCTATCTCGCTCGCGAGCCTGCCAAGGACATCCATCCTCCTGGATTCCCCGAGCCGCTTCTCCAGCTCTCTTTTCTCCTCTTCCGTCTGCCTGCACCCGGACAATGCCTGTTCAAGCTCGGTTATCCGTCTTTGTGCATCTGAAAGTTCGCGTATGAGCTGATCTTTTGATTTTTTCACCGCTTCCGTCTCTTCCATTCCCTTCTTGAGCTCTGTTCGGGCATGCCTGTCACGGCTGCCCCGCCCTTTCCGTCCGCGCTCGAAAATGAAGAGATACTTTCTTTAAGATGTTACACGCTGAGAAAAGGTTCTCAACACCTTCGCAGAACCGCATCACTCGCCCTCGGTGTAAAAAGCCGTGCGCTTCCTCTGTCTCCCGCCGGGCGTAAAGGGAAGTCTCAGGTCGCTTGAAATGCGCCGCTTTGCTTACATTATAAAAGAATGGTCGCTGCAGATTTCCCGTGGCTTTCATCGACCAGGTAATAAAAAAACCAGACCCTTTGACAGCTCGCAATTCTCAGAACTTCATGCATGAACATTATTATACACCTCTTCCACCACAACGAACAGGGGATGGGGGGAAGAAGTGATAAATATATTTTCTCAGGTGATTGATCTCGACCTGCATGCACCGGATATGGAACTGCTCCGCAAGCTCATCGACATCCACCACCCGCAAGGGATGGATCTGATCGATGAGAGGAATCTGCCAAATGATGAAAAAGGTTCGCAGGAACGCGTGCCGCTGCCGAAAGCCCTTGAGGAGTGGGTCAAGGCCATGAGCCGGAAATATCACGATAGAAGATTTGTGCTTGCACTCACTCGAAAGGTGCTCGAGCGGATGGGGTATTTCCCGCGGGACCCCGATGACGCCCCCGGACCCGTATACCGGGGAATTCATTGAGGAGCCCGAATATCACCGGGCAGCTTTTTTCCTCAGTGCGGCGCCGCCCAGATACGCCTCCTGGATCTTCTCGTCGGACCGCAGCGACGAGGTGGGGCCGGATGCGACAATGCGGCCGTTCTCCAGGACATAGCCTCTTGAGGCGATCCCGAGCGCCTTGTGTGCGTTCTGCTCAACCAGCAGGATGGATGTTCCCTGGGCGTTGATCTCGGCGATGATGTCGAAAATCTGTTTCACGAGTATTGGGGCAAGGCCGAGCGAAGGCTCGTCCAGGAGCAGGACCCTGGGTGTGCTCATGAGCGCTCTGCCGATGGCGAGCATCTGCTGCTCGCCGCCGGAAAGAGTGCCTGCGAGTTGTTTGCGCCGCTCGCTCAGGATGGGAAACAGCGAGAAGACCCGGTCCTTTGCCTTCCGCACCTCGTCCCTCATCTTTCTTCTCGTGTAGGCGCCCAGATTCAGGTTCTCCTCCACGGTCAGCGTGGGGAATACCCTGCGGCCTTCGGGTGAGAGCGATATCCCTTTGAGCACGATTTCGTAGGCGGGGACTTTGTTGAGCACCTCCGAGCTGAATACCACGGACCCGCCGCTGATGGGTACGAGCCCCGATACGGCCTGGAGCAGCGTGGACTTCCCGGCTCCGTTCGCCCCGAGCACGGATACGATCTCTCCCTGCTCCAGATGAATGGAGACGTCCTTGATCGCCTGAATTCCTCCATAGGAGATGGAGAGATGCTCAATGTTCAGCAGTGGCGCCATAATCGCCGTAATCCTCTTCTTCCTTCCCCAGATAGGCCTCGATGACCCGCTGGTCGGCATAGATGTCTTCCGGGACGCCCTCGGCTATCTTGCGGCCGCCGTCCATGACCACCACCCAGTCCGAGATCCCCATGACCACGTTCATATCGTGCTCGATGAGCAGAATGGTGATGTCCTCTTCCCTGATGAGCCCCTGGAGGAATACCATGAGGTCCCAGGTCTCCCTCGGGTTCAGCCCGCTGCTGGGCTCGTCCAGCACCAGCAGCACAGGGTCGGACGCCAGGGCCCGTGCGATCTCCAGCATGCGCTGGGATCCGTAGGCGATATTCTTTGCCAGCTCGTCTCTGACCTTCCAGAGCCTTACCTGGCGGAGCCTTTTCTCGGCAACCTCCCGGATCATGTCCTCCTCTCTTCGCTGAAAGGGTGTTTTAAAGATGGAGGAGAACAGGCCTGCCGAGCTCCTGCAATGCTGGCCGGCCATGACGTTCTCCCGGCAGGTCATGTCGGGAAAGAGCCGGATGTTCTGGAAGGTTCGGGCGATGCCGCAGGATATGATCTGGTGCGGCTTTTTCCCTGTGATCTTTTCGTTTTTGAAGAACACCTCGCCGAACTCGGGACGGTAGATGCCGGTTACCGTGTTGAACACCGTGGTCTTGCCCGCGCCGTTGGGGCCGATGAGGCTCAGGATCTCGCCCTTGTGCACCTTCAGATCGATCGAGTTCACGGCGATGAGGCCGCCGAAGATTTTGGTGAGACCGGACGTTTCCAGGACGATCTCCCCGGATGCGTGTGTCCTGCGCTCAGACATCCGCTCTCCCTGTGTCCCCGAGGAGGGACTCATACTGAACTGCACCGCGCTTTCTGGGCCAGACTCCGCCCGGGCGGAACATCATCATGAGTATCATGGCGGAGCCGAAGATGAGCATCCGGTACATGGCGAAGGGGCGGAATATCTCCGGGAACAGGCTGATGAAGGCGGCGCCGATGAGCACCCCGGGGATGGAGCCCATCCCGCCGATGAGCACGATACAGAAGATGAGACAGGATTCCCAGAATGTGAAGCTCTCGGGCGAGACGCACATGAGCTTGCTCGCGTACACATTGCCGGCCACCCCCGCCAGAGCCGCGCCCAGGACGAATGCGAGCAGCTTGTAGCTGCGGGAGTCGATCCCGGACGCGTTGGCCGCTGTCTCGTCCTCGCGGATATAGTTCCAGGCCCTTCCGATCCGGGAGTCCTGGAGCCTTGTCAGACCGAGGATGGTGAGCCCCACGATGAGCCAGATCAGGAAGTAGTATTCAAGGGACGAATCGACCACCAGAAATGCCCCCAGAGACGGGAAATCGATGCCGAACACCCCGTTCGGCCCTCCCGTGAGTCCAAAGGGATTGTTGATGAGCGCCAGGCGGACGATCTCCCCCATGCCCAGGGTCACGATGAGGAGATAGTCGCCCTGGAGGTGAATGACCGGGGAGAAGACCACATAGGCGAACAGGGCGGCGGCCAGAGCGCTCAAGGGCAGCAGTACGAGGATAGGGACGCCGAACTTGGTGTTGAGGATGGCCGTGGTGTATGCCCCGATGGCATAGAACCCCGCATGCCCGAGGTCGAACAGGCCCACCTCGCCGAGCACGATGTTGAGGCTCAGGCCCAGCAGGGCATAGATGCCGAAGTAAAAGGCGATGTCGATGAAGTAATCGCTCACCAGAAACGGGTATATCAGAAAGAGTGCGGTAATGAGCGTGATGCGCAGCGGCGGGGAGGAGAAGATCTTTGCAATGCCGGGGAATGAGGCCTGTTCCATGCGATTATACCTTTTCCGCCACTTTCTCGCCCAGAATGCCCGTGGGCCTGAAGATGAGCACCAGGATGAGGATGATGAACACGAACACATCTTTCCAGGCGGCGGAGATATAGGCTGCCCCCAGCATCTCCAGGACACCCAGGATGAGCCCCCCGATCATGGCGCCCGGGATATTGCCGATACCGCCCAGAACGGATGCGGTGAAGGCCTTGAGCCCGTAATTCCACCCCATGGTGAAGCTGATTTGACGGTAGTACATGCCCACCATGATCCCTGTCATGGCGCCCAGAGCCGGCCCGAGCGTGAATATGAAGAGGATTACCTTGTTGATGTTGATGCCCATCAGCGAGGCGGTCTTGCGGTCGTGGGCCGTTGCCCTGATGGCCGCTCCGAAGGTGGTTTTCTGTACGATGTAGTAGAGAAGGCCCATGAGGAGGAAGGACATGACCAGAATGAGGATCTGCAGCAGCGAGAGGTGGATGCCTCCGATCTGGAGATGGACATTGGGGATGAGCTCGGACGGATACGCCTGGAACCTCGGCCCCCAGCCCACCATGATGGTGTTCTGGAGAAAGATCGAAGCGCCCAGCGCGGAAACCACCGCAGGCAGCCGGCCTGCCGGGTATACGGGCCGGTATGCCAGGCGCTCAACAATGAGCCCCACGAGAGCGAGGCTGACGGCGGCGAAGATCAGGGCCGCCGTCAGCGCCCCCCACAGTCCGAAATGAGCGGTCAGAAGAGCTGCACCGAAGACGAGCACGGTATATCCCAGGTACGAGCCCAGGGTGAAGAAGTCGCCGTGGGCGAAGTTGATGAGCTTCAGCACCCCGTACACCATGGAGTAACCCAGGGCGATAAGGGCGTAGAACGAGCCGATGGTCAGCCCGTTGATGATCTGTTCCAGGATAACGTGCATGCGTCCTCGTGCTGCTGATTTACCCTAACCGGATGTTATCTGGATACGACAATGTCGCCCTGATCGTCAACCACATAGAGATAGAACGGCACGCCTTCCCGGTCGCCCTGCTTGGTGAATCCGATGGGGCCGGTGATGCCGGGGGCGCCGTCCACCTTGTCTCTGAGATATTCGGCCAGCACGGTGGAATCGGTGGAGCCGGACTTGTCCACGGCGTAGGCGATGATGTTCAGGGCATCGGCTGCATAGATGGGCCACGGGCTGGAAGGGATTTCCCCGAACCTGGCCTTGTAGGCGTCGAGGAACTCCTTCGCCTCCGGGTAGGGCAGATCGCCGGGGAGCGGCTCGTTTGTCATGTAGCAGCCTTTGGCCACATTCAGTCCCGCGATTTTCACGAACTCGTCGTTGATGGCCGCGTTGCCGCCCACGAACGGGCAGGTGATCCCGATGTCGCGGGCCTGGCTCACCAGGAGCGCCGCCTCTGCGTAGTAGCCGGTGAAGTACCATACCTCGGGCTTCGCCTCGCGCAGCTTGGTCAGCGAGACGCGGAAGTCCCTTTCCCCGGGGGTGATGGCGTCATAGTAGACGATCTCCGCCTGCTTGTTTTTGATCATGGGCTCGAGCGCCGCCCTCGTGTCTTCGGCAAGCCCTTTCCCGAAAGCGGTGTTATCGTGCATGATCGCGATGCGTTTTGCATTGAATTTCTTCGGCACGAAATCCGCGAAGAACTTGCCCTGTGAGTCGTCCCTGCCGCAGGTGCGGAAGAAGTATTTGAAGTCGCGCTGGGTGAGCCTCACCGCCGTGACTCCGTAGCCGATGTTCACCTTCTTGAACTTTTCATAGACATTGGAAGCAGGCTCGCACACCGACGACCCGTACGTGGAAACGACCGCCACCACGTCTTTCTGCGCCACCAGCTTCTGGGCCGCCAGAGCGCCCGACTTCGGCTCGCCGGCGTCGTCCTCCACCTTGAGCACGATTTTCTTGCCGCCAAGGATGCCTCCCTTCTTGTTGATCAGGTCGGCCGCGATCTCGCAGGACTGCTTCGCCATCTGGCCCTCATAGGCCCATGCCCCGGTGATCGGTCCCTGCAGGCCGATGACCACGGTGTCATTGGCGGCATGGACGCTGCCCAACCCCAATGCGAGAAACAATACACTCACCAGCAGTACATACTTTTTCATCCCTTTCTCCTTCAAAACGGTAAATATGTTTTTTACACCTGTTGATTCACTCTTTCTTGCCCACTCCGGGGAGCGGTTTCCAGACGCACAGCGGCAAAGATTAACCCATACAATTCACGAGTTGGAGCCGCCCTCCCCGCCTTTTGGGCGTGTTGAAAGTTCAGTGTTTTCCAGTTGTTATGATATAGTTCAGGAGTGACGACCATGTCAAGGATATTTTGGCCCGGGAAGGTACGCCCGGCCGTCTGGAGGGAATGCAGGGAGAAGGAGGGAAGCCAGAGGCATTGGGATGCCCCGCAGCTCAACAGGCTGCGGGGCATGTCGTTATACGGGAAAAAACGTGTTAATTCGACAGCCACTCCTTCACGCGATCGGGGTTCTCCTTGATCCAGCGCTTCGCGGAATCGGCCGGATCCGCACCCTCGGCGTTCCAACCCATGACCTGCCCGATCTCCTGGAGATTCCAGTGGAAGTTGTCGAGGAACCGGTAGGCTTCGGGGTGGTCCTTTTTGAGACCCTTGCGAACGAAGGTATGGATCTTCTCCTCTCCGCCGTACACGTTTTTTGGATCCTCGAGATACTTGAGGTCCCAGCGAGCGAACTTCCAGTGCGGAGTCCACCCGGTCACCACAGCCCACTCGTTATTTTTGATCCTGTCGGCAAGGATAGCCGTCATCATGGCGCCCGTGCCTTCCATGAGCTTGAGATCCAGGCCGTATTCCTCGACCGCCTTCTCAGTTTTGCTCATGATGCCCGCTCCCGGGTCGATGCCGATGATCTCGTTGTCGAACTTGGCAGCGTGCGCGTTCAGCTCTTCGATCGAGTCGATGGTCACGTAAGCCGGGACTACCAGGCCGATTGCCGCGCCCTCGCAGTTCGGACCCAGGTCCACCACCTTGTCGCCGACCTTGTCGAGGTAGTGACCGTGGGTGACGGGCAGCCAGGCCGTGGTAATGCCGTCGACGTCACCAGTGGCCACGGCCTGCCACATGGCGGCGGCGCTTACCGAGGTGACCTCCACGTCATAGCCCAGCTTGTCCTCAAGGACCGCCTCGACGACGTGGATGCTTGCTGTGGCGCATGACCACTCCACATAGGCGAGCTCCAGCTTCTTGTCCGCCGCCTGGCCGGCCGATGCCGCACCGAAGACGAGAAACAGTGCGAAAAGAACCGTGTATCCGGTCAATCGTTTCATAGTATCCTCCTTATACGGATTTTTGTATTTTCATCGAAAAAACCCATGCACTTCACTGTGACGTGGCGCCGGTCTGCTTGCCGCCGACACGCTGCATGATCCGGTCGAGGATCATGGCCACGATGACGATGGCGATGCCGGCCTCGAAGCCCCTGGACGGCTCCAGGCGCTGGATGGCCTTCCAGACCTCACCGCCCAGGCCCTTGGCGCCGATCATGGCCGCAATCACGACCATGGACAGGGCGAGCATGATGGTCTGGTTGATGCCCGCCATGATGGTGGGCGTGGCCATGGGAAGCTGGAGCTTGATCAGCTTCTGCCGCCGGGTGCTGCCGAACGAGTCCGCGGCCTCCACCAGCTCGATGGGAACCTGTCGGATGCCCAGGCAGGTGAGCCGGATTGCCGGGGGCATCGAAAAGATGACGGTGGAGAAGATGGCACCCACCGGACCCAGGCCGAAGAGGGGAATGGCCGGGATCAGGTAGACGAAGGCCGGCATGGTCTGCATCACGTCGAGAATGGGCATGATCACCCCGTAGGCTCTCTGGCTGAGCGCCGCGAAAATCCCCAGGGGAAGGCCGATGATCATGGCGATGACCGTGGAGACGAGAACCAGCGCCAGGGTGCTCACCATGGGGCCCCACAGCTTCATGTTCCAGATAAGGAACAGACCGATGAGGGTCAGCAGCATCACGCTCCGCTTCCGGCTGAGGAACCATGCCAGGGCCGTAAAAGCCAGGATGAGCACCCACGGCGGGAAGAACATCAGCCCCTGGATGAGGATGGCGATTCCGCTTTCCACCACGTCGGAGAACGCCTTGGTGAGGAACGAGAAGTTATCGGAAAACAGGGTGATCGCGTAGTCTATTGCATCGCCGATGGGGATACGAGGAATATTATTCAGCCAGTCCATTGGTCTGTACTCCTTCTGCAAGGGCCGCCAGGAGCGTGCCCTTGATGATGACGCCCATGAGATGGTCTTCGTTATCCACCACGGCGACGGGGCTGCTCTCCGCCAGGAGAGGGAAGAGCTCGTAGGCCGGCGTGTCCGGCGACACCCGGTGGATGTCGGTGACGAGGATGTTCCTGAGATCCTTGTCGCCCGCCTTGAGCGCCGAAGAGGCGTCTTCCGCCCTGACGAGCCCCACTAGCCTGTTTTTGTGCTGGACATAGATGCTCGAGAGGCCTGCCTGCCGCATTTTCCACAGGGCGGCCTTGGGGCCGTCGTGGGCGAAGCTCGCCACCTCGCCCGGGTTCTTCATGATGGTATCCGCGGTGACCACCTTGGAGATGTCCACGTCCTGCACGAACTTGGCAACGTACTCGTCGGCCGGGCTCGTGAGGATGGACTCGGCCGTACCTTCCTGCACGATGTACCCGTCCTTCATCAGGATGATCCGGTCGCCGAGCTTCAGGGCCTCGTCGAGGTCGTGGCTGATGAAGATGATGGTCTTGTGCATCTTTTCCTGGAGCTTGATGAGCTCGTCCTGCATGTCGCGCCGGATGAGCGGGTCCAGGGCGCTGAAGGCCTCGTCCATGAGCATGATGTCCGGGTCGAGCGCCAGCGCCCGGGCCAGGCCCACGCGCTGCTGCATGCCGCCGCTGAGCTGGGCCGGGTAGGAGTCCTCCCATCCCTTGAGCCCCACCTGCTCGAGCGCGGTCACGGCCCGCTCGCGACGCTCGGCGGCCGGCACCTTCTGCACCTCGAGCCCGTACTCGACGTTTCTGATCACGCTGCGCCTGGGGAAGAGAGCGAAGTGCTGGAAGACCATGCCGAAGCGCTTCTGGCGGAGCTGCCGCAGCTCTTCCCTGTTCAGCGAGGTGATATCGGACCCTTCCAGGAGGATCTTGCCTTCGGTGGGTTCGATGAGCCGGTTGAGGCATCGCACCAGGGTGGACTTTCCGCTGCCGGAAAGTCCCATGATGACCAGGATCTCTCCCTCGTCCACATGGAACGATACATCAGCGATCCCCACACCCTGCCCGGTCTTTTCCAGGATCTGATCCTTGGTGTATCCCTGCTTCAGCAGCTTGACACCCTTGTGGGGATGGTTTCCGAAGATCTTGTAGAGGTTCTGAACAACGATTTTATGACCCATGGCCTGCCTTTCTTCCGGAAACTCTCTGCGGCACACATGAAAGTACAAGGTGTCCACGATGCATCCCGGTATTTCCTAAAACCTGACAGTCACCAGTCGCGCAGCCAGGGATTATATCGACCTCTTCCGGCCTCACTTCCTGGAACGGCCCGGGTGATCTTTCTCCTCCATCATGTCTGCGATCCGTTCGAGCGAAAGGGCGATGGATACCTGCTCCAGTTCGGGAAGATCGGAGATCGACTGTACGAGCTTGTTCTGAAGAGGAGTCGGCGCCTCTCTGGAAAGTCGGACGCCTTCGTCGGTCGCGGAGACGATCACCTTTCTGCGGTCAGGGTCCGTCCTCTTCCTTACGACGAGATTTTTCAGCTCGAGCCGGTCGATAATACCGTTGACCGTGCTCATGCTGAGGCTGACCCGTTTGCCGAGAGACGAAAGTGTCATGGGACCGTCATAGACGATCGTATGGAGGCATATGAGCTGAGGACCGGTAATATGGTAATCGATTGAAAGCTTGCGGGAGTAGGCATCGACAAAATGCATGATCCTTCTCAGCGCCATGAGTATCCTCATGTGGCAGTCGCCTGTGAGATGTTCGCCGAGGCTCAGATGTCCCGGCTCTTCACTCCCGCTTACGGAAAATCCTATCAGGACCGATGCGATTTCGCGGTCCTTCTCCGTGTTCTTGTCGACCGGCAAGTTCCGGACACTGCATCCTTTTTTAACTGTGGTTGGTTTATCGTCCATACATGCATCTTTTTTCGATGTGCGGGCAGGAAAACAATTCCGCACGAATGTTTCTGGTGGGAATATTTCTTATACGAAACAAACCTGTTGTCAAGAAAAATCCGGTGGATTCCGGTTCATGAAGACGACAGCTCCCGCATTCCCTGCTGAGAAGATGATCGGAGCAGAGGTTTCAGCCTGAGAGATCCTCCACGCTCGCGCTCCTGAATCCCGGTGATCCGCTTCGGGACCGGATAGATGCGGGGGAGAGCTCGCCGTGTTCACGGCTGAGCTGGAGAACCACGACCGCTGCAATGACAAAGACCCCTCCCACGACCTGCAGGGCTGAGAGCAGCTCGGAAATCATGAAGGATGCCAACACGGCGGCGGAGATGGGCTCCAGGGTGGCGGTAATCACAGCACGGGTGGATCGGATGAAGCTCACTCCTACGGTAAAGAGACCGTAGGGCAGGAGCGTGCCGAAAACCGCTATATAGACGATGAGAAGCCACTGCTCGAAGGAGCGGCCATGAGCTGCGGCGTCCGGAAAACCTGAAGCGATGCTGATGCTCACGCCGGCAAAGAGCAGGGAATAGAAGAGCACGGTCCAGGGAGAGTAGCGATACGTCATCCGCTCCGCAAGGAGCGTATAGGCGGCGAAAAAACATGCGGAGCACAGGCCCCAGAAGAGCCCCTGGGTGTTCATGTTCCTGAAGGAGAGACCATACCCTCCGGCCGCCAGATAGCACCCGGCAAAGGAGAGGATGAGCGCTGCGATCTTTGCCGGCGTGCATCGCTCTTTCCAGAACGCCATGGAAAAAACAGCGACCAGCACGGGCGCGAGATACTGGAGCACGATGGCGGCCGCCACCTGGATGTGCGCCACCGCGATGAAATACGAGAGCTGCAGGACCGACATGATCCCGCCCCCGAGGATGAGAAAGGAGAGGATGTCCGGTTTCCCGATTTTGAGCAGCGGCCTGCTTGATGAAGCGAAGATGATGAAGAGGACCGCCGATGCGATCAACACACGGAGTTGAACGAGCTCTATCGGCTCGATCCCGGTCATGAAAAGGTATTTGCCCGCTATCCCGGAAAACGCCCACAAGAGCGCTGCACCGGCGACACTGAGATATCCCTTGAAGGCCTCGGATCTCTTCATGGCCCCTTACAACTGCGATGCGATCACCATTTTCTGCACATTTGCGGTGCCGTCAATGGATTTCATGAGCTGCGCGTCCTGGTGAATGCGGATGATTTCGCTGGTATCCGGCGTCTCTCTGGCGGCGCGGCAGCCCATGACCTCGATGCCGAATGCGGCAAGGTCATGCAGGGTTTCCGAGGCGTGGAGCTTTGCCATGGACGCCTCGAGAGAAAAGGTTCTGTCCGAATCGATGCGTGACAGCGCGTCAAAGGTGAGCAGGCGCGAAGCCTGGAGCCTGGTTGCATACTCGGCAAGGGGCAGTGATATCCCCTGGAAAGAGAACAGCGGCTTACCGAACTGCATGCGTGCTTTTGCGTGATCGAGCACCAGGTCGAACACTTTCCTCGCCGATCCCACACAGCTGGCCGCCACCAGAGGCCGCCCTCTGTCGAGAGTCTCCATCAGGAGGAAATACCCGCTGTCTTTCTCTCCCAGAAGCGACTCTGAAGGCAGCTGCACGGAATCGAACACGACGTCTCCCATGACGCTTCCGGCAAGCCCGAGCGATTCGTAGGGCTTTCCGATCCGGATGCCCGGCAGAGACGCGTCCACGAGAAAGGCGTTCAGCCCGGCGCGGCCTTTTTTGTGCGGTCCGGCGGCAAAGACGATGAGATATGATGCGATGGCGTGGTTGATGACGATGCCCTTTTTCCCGGTTATGACGAATCCTTCGGGCGACCGCCTGGCCACTGTGGCGATGGACGAGATATCTGAGCCCGCGCCTTCCTCGGTGAGACAGAATCCCGCCGCCAGGCCCTTGGTTGCGATGTCCGCCAGATACCGCCTTCCGGGCTTTTCCTGGCAGCCGATCCTGATCATCTCGGTGCAGTGGGCGGTAGTAACGGGGCCGTGGAGCGTACCCGGGAGATGATAGCTCAGAGCCTCGTACACCAGACCGGCGCTCACGTAATCCAGGCCCTGGCCGCCGAGGTCCTGCGGGATCAGGAGTGCGTGATAGCCTTCCTTCGCGTACGCGCGGTACAGCCGCGCCGCCCGGGCCGTTCGGTCGCCGCCGGATTCCGGCAGTTGTGCATAATCGCGGGCGAACCGCTCGACCTTGTCGATCAAGGCGCGCTGTGCTTCATTTGATGGGTGCATTGCGCTGCCTCCATTGAAGGTAGTCGAGATAGTCTTTCAGCAGGCGGATCTCGGGAGGGCCGAGCCGGGAAATCTTCTCGTATATGTCCCTCAGTTCGTGCTCGCCGCCTGGCGGCGCTGTGCCGGGACCCCCGTTTTCCTCCTGGATGAAGAAATCGAGCCTTTTGCCGAGGATGGCTGCGATCTGCTCGATCTGCTGGAGATAGAGTCTGCGCTTTCCGAGCTCATAGTTGGACAGTGCCGCCTGAGTGATCCCGAGGGCCTGGGCCAGGTCCATCTGAGTCAGGCCCCGCTCCTCCCGGGCGATCTGGATTTTTCTGCCTATTTCCTTGAATCCCATGCACGGCCGCCTTTGAAAAACTGACAGCATCTTCATCCGATACTGCCGGGAATTGCAAGGAAAATGTCATTGACACAATTATAACAGGAGAGGATAATAATAAAACAATATGTTATATCAGGAGGACTATCATGTTTGATTTCATGATGACCGGTGAGCAGAAAAAGCTCAGGGACGAAGCGCGCGCCTTTACCAAGTGGGTTCCGAAACAGCTCATCCTCGATATGGATGCCGAGAAGATCCAGTTTCCCCGCGAGTATCTCCAGGAGGCGGGCAGAAGAAATCTGCTCGGGATACGGCTCCCGAAAGAATACGGCGGGAGGGGGCTCACCTGGGTGGACGATGCGATCGTCGCGGAGGAGATCGGCGTCGCCAGCTATTCTCTCGCCTGCCTGTGGGGCGTCGGCGCAGATATCGTATGCGAGGCGATCATCGAGTTCGGATGCGAAGAGCTCAAGCAGCAGGTGGTCATCCCCCTGCTGAAGGGAGAGACCTTTGCCGCGGAAGGCCTCACCGAGCCGCGAGGGGGGTCTGACTTCTTCGGCGCCACCACCGTGGCGAAAAAGGACGGCGACGACTGGATCATCACCGGCCAGAAGCGTTTCATCGTAGGCGCAGAAGGGGCGGACTGGTTTCTCGTCTATGCGGTGACAGATCCCTCCGCTCCGCCGCACAAGCGAATGACCGCCTTCATGGTGCCCCGAACCGAAGGTGTCGAGACCAAGTATATTTACGGACTCATGGGAGTCCGGGGAGGCGGAGCCGGCAGACTCATCCTCAAGGATGTCCGCGTGCCGGAACGCTACGCCTTAAACGGCATCAACGGAGGCTTCGACGTGTTCGTGCGCATGATGATCCCCGAGCGTCTCGGTACGGCGGCCATGACTATCGGCTCGGTACGCCCGGCCGTGGAGATCGCCACCCGCTACACCTCCAAGCGGAAGGCCTTCGGCCTGCCCATCCAGATGTTCCAGGCAGTAGGATTCAAGGTGGCCGACTGCGCCATGCTGCTGGATTCCGCCCGGTCCATGGTGTACACCACCTGCCGGGCGGTGGATTCGGGCGTCGTGCATCCGGGGAGAGTCAGGCGCATGGTCTCCCAGAGCAAGAAGTACGTGACCGAGGCCGCCTGGGAGATCGCCAACAAGTGCATGCAGGTCGTCGGCGGGATCGGCTATACCAATGTTTACCCCCTGGAGCGCATCGTACGGGACATCAGGCTGTCCATGATCTGGGTTGGCTCGAACGAGATCATGCAGCTGATCATCCAGAACGAGTGGTACAAGGAGTATTTCAAGACCCTGGCAAAAGAGGATGTCCGCGACGTTGAAGAAGACGCGCTCAACGCCCACGAGCTGGAAGAGAAGGTGTACGAATAGAAATCCGCGCGGCTTGACGCCGGGGAGATGCCCGTTCTCTCAGGCGGGCGGGAAGGGGCCGGTGCAGGGCGCTTGAGCTTCAGGTCCTTGTCCCCGGCAGTTTTTCGAGCTCAAGCGCTGTGATCTGCCGCCACAGGGCGTCGACCTCCTCTTCGATCTTGCGGACGTCGACGCCCCGTTCCCTGCATGAAGCGAGAACGGAATCGACCGCATTTGCATAATCGTTCCTGTATTTTTTGTTGATCTCCTTCCAGGGAATGCCGGCAAGGAGCATGGCCGCTTCGGGGTCGTATCGAAGCTTTCCCAGGACCATGAGGACGGCCAGGATTGGGTAGCCCAGGTATCCCTGCCATCGGGAGGCGTTGTCGTTCGAGGCGACCCTGGTGATGTCGTCGTCGAACCTCACGAGATAGGTTGTGCTCCCGGACGAAGAGATCACCTCGGCCTCGTGGGCGCCGGTGATCTTCACCCTTCCGTCCGCCACTGCCGTGAGGGCTTCGTAGATCTTTTCCCGGGGAGGGATCTTCCACATGGTTTTTGCCGGCCCTTTTGCCTATTCGCCGAAGCCGATCGCGAACATGCCTTCGAGATCATGTCTGGAGTACGCCCTGAATGCGAGCATGGTCTCGGAGTCCAGTATCCCGTTTAACTTGAGCATGCGGCCGGTCACCAGCTCGGCGAGCTCTTCGTTGCTGTCCACCCGGGCGATGGCCACGAGGTCGTATCTTCCGCTCACGGAAAAGACCTCCGAAATGCCTTTCATGTCCGCCAGTGCTTCGGCTGACTCGTTGATCCGCTCTCTGTCGGCCTTCATGAGGATGACTGCGGTTACCATGGTTTCCTCCTTAAAGTTTATGAGCTTTTGAGGATGTGTTGCACTACCATGTCCCCGAACGCCTCTGTTGTGATGATTTCGGTCCGTTCATGGACGTCCTGGGCGAGATCCGCGGTGACATAACCCCGCTCGAACACGGCAAACAGGGCGTTCCAGATCTCATCGGCTTCATCGGTCAGCCCCAGGCACCGGTCGAACATGAGTGCGATGCTGCCGATCATGGAATAGGGATTCGCGATATTTTTCCCTGCAATATCCGGAGCGGAGCCATGCGCAGGCTCCACATAGCTTTTTTCAGGACCGATACAGGCGGACGGCATGAGCCCCAGCGACCCGATGATCCCGCCGGCCTGGTCGGTGAGGATGTCTCCCTGCATGTTTTCGAGCAGCATGACCCCGTTGAGCAGTGCCGGGTTTTTGACCAGCTGGTAGGCTGCATTGTCGACGAGCAGCGACCGGTACGGGACATCAGGGTACGACCGGGCGATATCCTCCACGACCTCCTTCCAGAAGCGGGAGGTGGCAAGGACATTGGCCTTGTGGATGTTGATGAGAGGGCAGGAGCGCCTCTTCGCCTCCTCGAAGGCCACCTCCGCCACGCGTTGTATCTCGTCTGCGGTATAGGTGCACTCGTCAGTGGAATATCTCATTCCCGTAGCAGATCCCTCGATCTTGGCTCCGAAGTATATGCCTCCCACCAGCTCGCGGATCATGAGGATATCGATCCCGTCTCCGATAACCTGTGCCTTCAGGGGTGAGAAATGGGCAAGGTTCCGCGGCAGCCTCACCGGTCTGAAGTTGGCGAAGGTATCGTACCGTTTTCTCAAGGGGAGGATGGCCCCTATCTCGGGGCGCTGCTCGGGGGGGATCAGATTCATCTGCTCCACTGCAAGCCCGACCGGGCCCTTGATGATGATGTCCGACGCATCGCAGATCTCCCGGGTCTTTTCCGGGAAGGGAGACCCCTGTGCAAAATATGCCCCGGCCCCGAAAGGGGCATAATTGAGGACGAACCTGTGGCCGTATTTGTGCCCGACCGCTTTGAGCACCTTGACGGCTTCACGGACGATTTCCGGTCCTATGCCGTCCCCTTCCAGAACCGCGAGAGTCTTTTCCATAACAACACCTCTATCCTGTTGTGCTTTCGCAGGAAACATGTGCGCGCATTCCGCGCTTTATTGCCCAAAATTCATCGGCGGGCAAGCCGTTTCTCCCTTCGAAACATGGACATCCGCCCTGAACAGATACCTACATTCCCGGCAAAAGGGGTTGTCTGAAGATCTATACCACAGAGAGAACACCCGGATCTATTTGTGAAAGTTTTGTCAAAAAGGGCAAACAGCCCCGCCGGTGAATTGTCATAACCGCCCATATTCATGTATACTCCCGAAATCGGCCAAGGCTCTCTGCCGGGCAGCCCCCATTTTTCGGAGATACCTCCGCACAGAGACGCTTTTTGTGAACGAGACAGGGAGGAGACAGCATGCGCAGCGCATCCGTCATGAACGGGATTATCGCCCTTTCGCTCATGTTCATAAATACGGTTGTGTGGGCCGTTCCGGTCCATATCCTGGCTCTGAGCAAGCTCCTGATACGCAGCGAGAGCTGGCAGAGAACGTGCGCCAAAGCGCTGATGGAAACCGTGAACTGCTGGATCTGGGGCATTCTCGCGGCCCTGAGGCTCACCCAGAAGACCCGCTACGACATCCAGGGCCTTAAGGGATTGAGCAGATCGGAATGGTACTTCATCAACTGCAATCACCAGTCGTGGTCCGACATTCTGGTGCTGCTGATCACCTTTCACGGACATATCCCGTTCTTCAAGTTTTTTCTCAAGAAGGAGCTCTTTTGGATTCCGCTTTTGGGGACGGCTTGGTGGGCTCTGGATTATCCCTTCATGAAACGCTACCCGAAGAACGTTCTCGAAAAGAACCCTCATCTCAAAGGCAAGGACCTTGAAACCACCCGGAAGGCCTGTGAGAAATACCGGCATACGCCGGTCTCCATCCTGAACTTCATCGAAGGGACCAGGTTCACCCCTGAGAAACACGCGCGGCAGAGATCTTCCTACCGCCATCTTCTGATGCCGAAATCCGGCGGTTTTGCGTTCGCCCTCGCCGCAATGGACGGCAGGATTACCAGCATTCTCGACGTCACCATCGTCTACCCTCCCGGCTCATTCGATTTCTGGGACTATCTCTGCGGACGCGTACCGGAGATTTCCGTGCGGGTGAAAAAGCTCGGCGTGCCCCGGGAGTTTCTCTCAGGGAATTATCAGGACGATCCCGTGTTCAGGGAAAGCTTCCAGACATGGGTGCGCGAGCTCTGGGCGGAAAAAGACCGCCTCATCGACCGACTGAAGGCGGAGCGGGGATGGAAAAAAGGGCCGATGCAAGGAGACGACTCATCCCTGGAGGATCAGTCCGCAGGCTGATCGTGCTCGACGAAGACCAGCTCCTGTGTGTCGAACCCCTCTCTTTTTGCATGGGCCACCAGCCCGTCTAAGATGTCCTGATCCAGCCTGGGATCTCTGGCCAGGATCCAGAGATAGTCCCGGGTTGTTCCGCAGACAAGTGCATACCGGTAGTTATCCCGGTCGAGCCTGATGATGTTGTATCCGCTGTAAAAAGGCCAGAAGAAGGTAACCTTGAGACGCCCCAGTGATGCGTCCCCGACGAAATATCCCTTTCCCCGGACCTGTTCCCATTCCTTTTTCCGCAGGTTGAAGCCCCGATTCACCACATCGATTCCCCCGTCATCGCGGAGGCTGTAGGAAGCGGTGACCGCGGTGAGATCCTTTTCGAAGCGGTTTTCCAGCCTGGCTATCTCGTACCACGTCCCGGTGTAGCGCCTTACATCAAAGTCCTCCACCGCCTCGACGCCGTCTGGAATACCGGCGCATCCTGAAGCCAGAGATATCAGAAGCACGAATACCGCAGAACGCATACCCTTTCCTCGATCAGTGAGCGATCGGATCCGCCTCTCATCTTATAATTATAATCGCAGCTGCACGCAGGCAAGGCAATACACTTCCGGACGCGAAAGAGAGCCGGCTCGCTTCGATGGTTGGTTGAGAATCGAAAATTCGAGCGGCATAACAGGCTCCCAGAGAGCCCGCCATGACCCGCCTGAACGATTGTCCGGGCGAGTCGAAGGGCCGGGAAACATCAACGGAATAAGACGGGAGAGGAATCGAAGCCTTCGGGGAAAAACCCGTGAAGGTCCGGTCATGGCTCGTCCCCGAGTTTGCGGTAGAGCCCTGATCTGACGATATTGAGGCTCTTTTGCCACTGGTGATCGAGCACAATGCGTTCCACATCGCCGTGACGCTCGAATGTCCAGATCGCGAGCCCTCCCGGTTCGGGGCCCAGAGGGCCCATACGGCAGAGGACCACATTGAGTACCCCGTTTTCGTACATATGTGCGCGTTTGGAGAAGCGCAGTGCAGTGAGCTTTTCCGGCCGGGAGGCGTCGTGCTTGAAAAACTCGATATACTGAATGCCGCCTTCTATCGGGGGCCCCGACAGAACCTCGCTGTAGCAGCCCGCCTGGCAGAGATGGATGGCGTTTTGAGAAGCGGCTGCGTGCAGGCTTTTTCTCGCTTTGAAGTAGGCCTCCCACTCTTCGAGCTTTTCAAATGTCCTGCACCGCCAGATCGTGAGGTAGGGAGGGTGCGGACCCAGCCGCAGGGTGCGCCCGAGCACAGCCATCGGATGATCATCGGAGAAGCCTTCTTCATCAGGCCACGGAACTTTTTCACCCCGGTCCGCGAGCAGCTCGGCGGGGATAGAGCGGTCATGCTCCATGTACTCGATATAGATCATCTCTTCCTCCTTGAACTTTCGCCCTTTGCGTGCTCGTTACGGTCTTTTTTCAGGAAATGACGCCCTCGACTGACAGGAAATTCTCGGCCTGCTTCACGGAACGGGACCCCCATCAGGCCTCCGGTGCAGGCCGTCATGGGCGGAACCCATGCGAATCTATTATAATAGGAGATCTGCTGTCTTCAAATCCCGACTTCGTCTCACCCGGGAATCCCTCCTCACAAATAAGGATGATCGGGGTACAGGCAGGGCAGATGTTTATCTGATCCGTCTCCACCTGCACCGCAGCCGGATCTCACACGAGGTGACGAAACAGCGGATATCTCTTGAAGGCAATGGTCATGGGCACGAACCGGATCCCTTTGATCGTCTTCTCGGCTCCATGCGGAACGAATCCCATCCGGGTATATGCCTTGACAGCATTGGGAGATGCGTTCACGCTGACCTCTTTGAGCCAGGGATCTCTGCGCCGGCATATCCTCAGCGCGCGCTTGAGGAGCTGCCTTCCGACGCCCCTGTGCTGGAACGGCTCGGCCACGAAGAAGAGGGCGATATGATTGTACTTCTTGATCTCCATCATGGCGATGATTTTGCTTTCGAACTCTGCCACGAGGACAAAGTGATCGCGCATCGCGCGTTTCAGCAGATCGTCGCTGCGGGCGTACTTCAGAAATTCGTGAACCCCTTCCGGGGAATACTGTGGCGCCACATTGCTCGTGAATACCCGCGTAATCAGATGGATTATCTGATCTTCCTCCCCCGTTCTCATGAATCGGTAGCGAATGCGGCGGAACATGGGTGTCAAGACCTCCACTTCCTCATACTGCGTCTTCCCGCAAAAGATCAAAGATCCCGGCGCTGCTGGATATGCCCCTCTGGAAAGCCGCGCCTCGAAACTGAGTTTCTCGGCTTCCCGCCAGCGACTTTCATGCCGGCAGACGCATAAGCGGGCCTCGTTTTCGAAAACCGGATTACTCTCCGGCTCGTCGTGCTCTGAGGCCTTGCAGGCGCGGGCTCTGGTGCCCTGGAGCCGCCGTTCTCAATCCTGAGAATAAGGGGATGCAGGGGAAAGTCAAACGTGAAGAAATTCGAAACAGCAGCCCTATGGTTTCTGATAACTCTTGACCGTGATGACGAGACCTCGGGGTGGGCGCGTGAAAATGAGAACGCCCTTTTCCTCTGAGCGTCCCGGGACGAAATCGAACACCGTCGATGCCTCCTCCTTGTGATCGCCGGCCGTGATAGAGCCTTTGACTTCAACCTTTTCTCCGGTTTCGTCGCCGATGTTCTCAATGGTGAAATCCACATAGTACAGGCCGTCTTCCATCCTTGTCTGGCCCTCTCTGACGAGAAAACGTGCGAGGCGGTCGGCCGGGCTCAGCCAGAACCATACCACCAGGCCGACGATCACCGCCAGGATAGAGAGCGAGATGCCCAGCGATACCCACTCTGCGATCGAATATTCATTCTTCAGCTCTCCAAACAGGCTCAAATCGCCAACCTCCCTGCGGCCCCTCCGATGCTTGCCGGGAAGCCCAGCACAATGACGTAGTTCAGCCACTCCTGATACGACTGGTCCGAACCCAGGATCTTGAAAAGCCAGAGCATGAACAGACTCACCATGAGTGATACCAGATACGAATTGACAGTCTCGAAGACGGGGTGCTGAAAAATGCCCCGCTGCTGCATCCGCTTGCTTTCGGATACGAACGAGGCCTCAAAGACGATGATATAGGAAATGACGAGCGATACCGACATGATTATCAGAATGCCGAGCGACGATTGCCTGCTCGCGATGAAGAGAATCTCCTCCGTCGGCGCTATGGCAAAGGCGACGATGACCGCGCCCAGCGCTGTGGCGCCCATATCCACAAGGGTTCCATGGAGTTTTCCTTCGGCCGTTCTTTCTTCCTCGCCTCTCTGCCGTTCTTGCTGCCGATTTGGATCTTCTCCCTGCGCCTTCTGTCCCTCCACCAGGTGATCGGAAATTCCCACCCCAATCCCGAAAGGGATGGCCTCCATGGTGATGCGGCCGAGCATATTCTCAAGACCGAGATCCGAAGGGAGATATCCGATGATCTTCAGGCTCAGCGCAGCGCAGACGATTGCAACCGCCAGCGCCACAAGACTGTCGAGGATGGATACGCTCCAGACATATTTCTTGTTCATCCGAAAACCGGCGCCGTAGTCCAGGATGATGAGCAGGATAAATGTGGCGGCCAGAGAAAGACTCATGTCCAGGGCATCGACCTGGCTTCCGATCCACCATACTTCCATGGTGTAGAGCAGGGGGATACCGAAAAGAAAGGCCCCCGACACTGCTCGGAGAACGTCATCGAGCTCCTCGAGCCACTGAGAATTTTTTTTGCCAGAAGTCATGGCCTGATTCGCCTCCCGAGTGCTTCAGCCCGGATGTACTCTCATTTCCGGGGCAGGGCAGCCCGCCGGCCGGTTTCTGCGCCGATGTCCCGAGGGCGGTTGCTTATCGTGTACGTTTCCGCCGTCATAATGGTTATTGGTAGGCTCATCAGCACATTTCACAATGGGCGGACAGCGAAGCGCGTCTTTTAGGCTTGAAAGTTTTTTCGGTAAATGCATATAATACTATTGTATTACAATATTACTATTATGAGGGGGTTTCGGCTATGATGGATTATCCCTTGCTGCTTCGTACCTTCTTGATCAGGACGGCGAAGTACTTTTCCAAAAAGGAAATCGTTTCCGTATACCCCGAGGGTGTGTTCCGCTATGATTACGGGTCGTATTACAAACGTGTCTGCCGGCTGGCGCATGCGCTGAAATCTCTTGGCATACGGCGCGGCGACAGGGTTGCGAGCGTCGCCCTGAACGACCATCGCCACCTGGAGCTCTACTTCGGCGTGCCCTGTTACGGGGCGGTGCTCCATACTGTCAATTTCCGGCTGCCTGCACACCATCTGGCTTATATCATCAATCACGCCGAGGACAGGGTGATCTTCGTGGACGAAGACCTGCTCATGTTCGTAGAGCTGGTCAAGGACCAGCTCAAGACCGTCGAGAAATTCGTGGTCCTCTCGCATACGGGCAAAATGCCGCAGACGAGCATTCAAAACATCGTGCTCTACGATGATCTGATCAGGGACTTCCCTGACGAGTACGATTTTCCGACCGATTTGAACGAGAACGATCCGGCCATGATCTGCTATACCTCGGCCACCACAGGCGACCCGAAGGGCGTGGTGTATTCTCACCGGGCCATTGTGCTCCACAGTCTCACGGTAGGCATTACATTCGGGGCGGGCGAGTCCGACTGCATCCTTCACATCGTTCCCATGTTCCACGCCAACGCCTGGTGCGCACCGTTTGCCGGGCTGATAGCGGCATGCAAACAGGTCCTTCCCGGCAGGGAGGTCATCAACATGGAGAAGCTCTGCCGGACGATCGCGGATGAGAAGGTCACCTTCACCGCAGGGGTGCCAACCATCTGGATGCTCCTGTACGACTACCTGGAGAAAGGCGGCTGGCACGACTTCTCGTCATTGAGAACCATCGTGAGCGGCGGAGCTGCGATCCCCAGGACCCTGCTCGAAACCTTCAACGAAAAGTACGGTTTCCCCATCAAGCAGGCTTACGGGGCAACGGAAACCACGCCTCTGGTGTCCGCGGCCATTCCCAAGAGCTACATGGCCGACTTGAGCAGAGACGAGCTCTATGACATCCGCACCAGCGTGGGTATCGTGGTCATGGGCCTGGAGATGAAGCTCGTGAACACCGAGGGCAAAGAGGCGCGAATGGATGGGAAGGAGTGGGGCGAGATCTGGCTCCGCGGGCCGTGGATAGCCAGTGAATACTACAAAGACCCCGAGCGCTCCAAAGAGGCCTTTGCCGATGGATGGTATCACACCGGTGACGTGGCCACCATGGACAGCGAAGGATACGTGCGGCTGGTGGACCGTACCAAAGACCTCGTCAAGAGCGCGGGAGAGTGGATATCTTCCGTAGACCTGGAGAACACGATCATGGGCCATCCGAAGGTGGCGGAGGCGGCCATCATCGGTGTCCCGCATCCCAAGTGGCAGGAGAGGCCTCTTGCTTGCGTGACCGTGGCGGCGGGTCAGAGCGTCACAGCAGACGAGCTGAAGGATTATCTCAAGGACAAGGTCAAGGCGTCCTGGTGGATCCCGGATGATTTCGTGTTCCTGCCCGAGATCCCCAAGACCAGTGTGGGAAAGTTCAACAAGCGGGAACTGCGGAGACTGTACGCCGAGGGGGAGCTCAAGCCGGCGGAGGTTGCATAGTGTCATGAACGGGCCGTCGGGGCCGCCCCGCGGCGGCATCACAATGCGAGGAGGAATGAATGTCGTTACTGGATAGATACTACACCGACGAGCATCACCTGTTCCGGGACCAGGTGCGAAGGTTTTTCGAAAAGGAGGTCGCCCCGTTTGCGGATACCTGGGAAAAAGAGGGCATGGTGCCCAGGTCCGTATGGAAAAAGATGGGCGAGCAGGGCTTTCTGTGCCCGTGGCTTGCAGAAGAATACGGCGGAGTGGGCGCGGACTTTCTCTACTCCTATATCCTTACCGAGGAGCTTGCCAGAACCCGCTGCGGGGGATTTTTCTTCCCCCTGCACTCGGATATCGTGGTTCCGTACCTGAACAGCTTCGGCACCGAAGAGCAGAAGCAGAAGTGGCTTCCCGGATGTGTATCAGGGGACATCATCACCGCCGTGGCAATGACCGAGCCGGGCACGGGCTCCGACCTGGCTGCAATGCGGACATCCGCAGTCAGGGATGGCGACGATTTCATCATCAACGGCCAGAAGACCTTCATATCCAACGGACTGTGCTGCGATCTCGTCATCGTGGCCGCAGTCACCAATCCGAAGGCAGCTTCCCCGTATGAAGGGATGTCGCTCATTGTGGTCGAGGACGGCACGCCCGGCTTCGAAAAGGGAAGGAGGCTCGAGAAGATAGGGCTGCACTCCCAGGATACAGCGGAGATGGCGTTCGTGGACTGCCGGGTGCCCGCTTCCAACCTGCTGGGCCAGGAAGGCAAGGGCTTCTACTATCTCATGCAGAAGCTCCAGCAGGAACGGCTCGTGTGCGCCATGGGCTCACAGGTGGGGGCGGAAGAGGCCCTGCGCGTCACCCTCGACTATACCCGGACCCGGGAGGCATTCGGCAGGGCCATCAGCCGGTTCCAGTACATCTCTTTCGAGCTTGCCAAGATGGCGTCAGACATCGAGGTCGGGAGAGCCTTCCTGGATACCTGCATCGTGGACCACATGGAGGGGAAGCTCGATGTCAAGCGCGCGTCCATTGCCAAGTACTGGATCTGCGAGATGCTCAACCGCGTGGTGAACCGATGCCTGCAGTTCCACGGCGGGTACGGATACATGGAAGAATACCCCATCGCCAGGATGTTCAGGGACGCCAGGGTGCAGACGATCTATGCAGGCACCTCGGAAATCATGCTGCTCATCATCAGCAGACAGATGGGGCTGTAAGAAAAGGCCGCACAAGGGAAGAAATCGGGTGGCATCGATGGCTCAAAAAGGAGGTAGTGCCTTTCGGCCTTTCATGGGGACGGAGGCACGGAGAAACGGAATTTACAAGGCCATGTTACTCTCCAAGCATCTTTTTTCGCAGTGGTTGCGCCCCCCGTCCGCACCCTTTCCAAGCGGCCGGGGGCGGCGGCGGGCGCAACCTTGTTCGTTTCGGGAAGCACGGAATGCACACACGGTCTGCATCCTTCTGACTCGTGTGTGACGGCGGCGGACCGCGAAACACTGCAGGGAAAACAAGGCATCGGGGAAACAGCTTCTGCGGGATGGCGACCCGGCGGAGAAAAGAGAGGGTTTGGAGGCTTCAAGGAACAGACGACGTTTTTGTCTGAAAGAACGTTACACGTATCTTCTCACTGCTTTCACCGCGGTCCTTCACTGATTCGGGCCGCGGTTTTTTTATTCGGGCGCTGGCTCCGGATAATCGATGGCTTTCTTGAGGGCCTTCTGGAGATATTCGATATGAGCGATCAGGGCTGCTCTGGCGGACTCCGGATCGCTTTTTTCCACCGCATCCGCAATAGCGCTGAGCTGCTCCAGGATCTGACCGGCGCTCCCTCTGACGGTGGAAAGCTTCTTGCGGCTGAAAGGGAAGGCGCCAAGAAGCAGGGTGTCGATAGACTTTCTCAGCAGAATGAAGATCGTATTGTGGGTGGATTCGATGAGCTGGTCGAAGTACTGAGCATAGAGCCTCCCTCCCTCCGAGGCGATGGGGACCTGGCGCGCAAGGCCGCTTTGCTCTGCTCTGGTGCACAGTGCGCGCAAGGCCTTTTTTTCCGCACCGGTCGCGCGTGTGCAAGCAATGGATGCAGCTTCTGAATCGAGAATCCTCCTCACGCAGAGCAGTTCCCATATCTTGTTCTGATCTATGGAAAGGAGGTCTTCGATAGGGGATTTCACCTCTTCTTCAGCGGTCCTGACATATTTGCCGCGCTTGTCCCGGGATTCGATATACCCCTTGGCTTCCAGCAGCTTCATGGCCTCACGCAGCGATATTCTGCTGATGCCCAGCATTCTGGTCATCTTTTGCTCGGACGGAAGCCGTTCGCCCTGCTTCAGACCGCCCGACTTGATCAGATCGATGATCTGCCGGGCCACCTGGGTCGGGATATTCGGTGCCTTCACAATCGGTGAAATGCTGATGAGAGTATCGTCCATGATCAGCCCCGACAAAAGATTTACTCAATATGCCCGTCATGTAATCATATGACCAACAATAATACAACTGTAAATCCCGTTTACGGCTCTCGAGCAGGTCGCCATGAATTGTGAACGAGGGCAAGACCGTGAGAGGCGCCGGAGGCATGCTCCATCACTGTTATCCTTATTGCAGAGTCTTTTTTGTTCGTCTATAGTTCTCCTCCATAAGGATCGGGGCGATGAAGTTCTATACGGACAGTGATATCAGGGGGTTGCTCTCGAGGGTCAGAGAAAACGAAGAGACCGCCCGGAAATTCTTCGAAGTCGAGACAAGCGTGCTCTCTACACTGGACTTCGCGGATTTCTTCGATAAGCTTCTCTCCACCATCATGAGCAAGTTCAATGTCGGGCATGTATGGGTCACGCTCATCGATACGGGAAAGGCCACCAGGCTCATCCAGACCTATGCATCTTTTGCGGTCCCGGAAAGGCACCTCAAGATCATCGACCGCCAGACGTTTTCTCTCCTGGTTCCCGACACCGGCACGCCCATGCTCAGAAACGACGGCCTGGATCCATTTGCTCCTCTGATACCCGCGGGGCTGAAGCGTGAGTTCAACTCGATTGCCGTCATTCCTCTCAGTCTTGACGGCGAGGTGGCCGGGAGCCTCAACTTTGCCGACCTCTCCGTTGAGAGGTTCTCCCCTGACGCCGACCCCAGCCTTCTGGAGCAGCTGGGCCTCGTGGTCTCCATCTGCCTCTCCAATGTTGCGGCCCACGAAGAGATAAAGACCCTCGCCTTCAGGGACCCGCTGACCGGGCTGCTGAACCGCAGGGCCATGGAGAGGGCCCTGAACAGGGAGATCGCAAGGGCGAAGCGGTACAGGGGGGACTTGAGCGTGGTGTTCATCGATCTCGACGACTTCAAGAAGGTCAACGACTCGCTCGGGCACGACAGGGGGGATGAGTATCTCGTATACATCGCATCGACCATGTCGAAGATGGCCCGCCAGAGCGATGTCGTATCGCGATTTGCCGGAGACGAGTTCGTTCTCATTCTCCCTGAGACGTCCACAGCGGAGGCCGAGTATCTGATCCTGCGAATGCAGCGGTACTTCAACGATCACCCCGCCTCACTGGGAGGAGCCCGTGTGCCGGTGAGATTCAGCTATGGGATCGCTTCCCCTGACACGGCGGGAGAATGGAGCGCCGCAGCTCTCCTGAAACAGGCCGACGAGCTGCTTTACCGGAACAAACGTGACAGGAAGGCCGGCAGATGACGGCCCCGCCTTCTCGTCCCGCAGGGGGGGCGGTCAGCACAATTTGCAGATCGGGGCGCCGGAACGGATAGAGAAGGGCCTCCGGCCGCCCTGCAGCGGCGTGTAACAGGCACGGTATGAGGTGTTTTTCATAACAAGCGGGCCGCTTCATTTCAGGGCGTTCTTCTCTTTCCTTGCCTTTTTCGGATTCGCAGCCGCGGCTCTCACCGGGGCCGTGCTCTTCATGACCCCCGAAGGCAGGATCGCCTACTGGACCGGCTGGACGTTCGCAGGGCTCACCAAAACGGCGTGGGGAAACGTCCACATCGTCTCGGGCCTGCTCTTTCTCCTGGCCGGAGCGATACACGTCGTCTACAGCGGCAAGACGCTCCTGAGCTATGTAAAGCGAAAAGCCGGCGGAGGCGTTCGGCTGAAGCGGGAGCTCGCCACAAGCGGCGTTCTGGCGCTCATTGTACTTGCGGGAGGAGCCTTGGAATTCCCGCCCTTTGGCCGGGTGTTTCTTCTCAATGAGCGCCTGAAGGATTTCTGGATCAACAGCCGGAATTTCGAGCCCCTGTTCGGGCATGCCGAACGGGTGTCGCTCAGAGTTTTCACCCGGCGGCTGGACATCGATCTCGACCAGGCCCTGAAAGAGCTTGATGCGAACAATATCCAGGTGAAGGATCCCGGCGATTCCCTCGAAGAGATTGCCGGGCAAAACAGCCTTGCCCCCATCGACATCTATCGAGCGATCAGATCGCTCGAACCCGTGCAGGAAGATCTCGGCCGGGCGGGCGGGTCTCACTCCAAAGGCGCTCGAGCGATCCTATGCCGGAAGCGGGATCGGCCGAAAGACCCTGGAGGAGATATGTCTGGAAACGGGCTCTGACTCTGATATCGCCCGGGAGCGGCTTGCTTCGCGGGGCATGGAGATGAAGAGCGGCGAAACGATCAGGCAGACTGCAAAGCGCTGCAATCTCATCCCTCTGGACATCCTCAAGCTCATCCTCGTCGAGGAGAATCAGATGTGAGCCTCCGTCTGCCGCCCGGGCTTTTCAGTCTGGGCAGAAACACCGTAAAGGACGATCCTTTGCCGGGAGTGCTCCGGACGGTGATGGCGCCCCGATGATCGCGCACGATCCCGTGGACGACCGACAGCCCCATGCCTGTGCCCTCCGACTTGGCCTTGGTGGTGAAGAACGGGTCGAAGATGCGCTGCATGGTTTTTTCATCCATGCCCTCCCCCGTGTCCCGCACCACGATACGCACGTAATGTCCTGGCGAGAGGTCGGGCGAGATTTCAGAAGCCGTTTTCGCACCCAGGATCTCCCTGGTGAGCTCGATGTACAGTTCTCCCCCCTGTTCCCGCATGGCGTGGCCGGCATTGTTGCCGAGATTGATCATCACCTGCTTGATCTGGGTCGGGTCCGCCAGCACGTGGGCTCTTCCCGCACGAAGCCGCGAGTGTATCGTTATGGTCGAGGGCAGAGTGGATCTGAGGAAGCTCAACGACTCCTCGATGATGGGGGTTATCGGCAGAGGGGCTTTCTCCTTGAGGCTCCTCCGGCTGAAGGTGACGATCTGCTTCGTGAGATCCGACCCGAGCCTGGCCGCCTCCTGGATTTCTTCGAGGAGCGGATAGGCGGGATGGTCGGTATCGATGTCCATCAGCGCTATCTCCGTGTTGAGAACGATGGGGGTGAAGATATTTTTCAGATCGTGGGCGATTCCGCCGGCGAGGGTCCCAATCGCCTCCAATTTCTGACTCTGGGCGATCTGCTGGTTGAGCGCGGTTTCTCTGGTCACATCCCTCACAACGGATACGAAATTGACGATTCGCCCTTTATCGTCATGCACCGGCGACACCGTGAGGTCCATCTCAACAATCTCGCCGGATTTTTTTTGCCTTCTCTGGCGGGAGTTCCACGTTTTCCCCTCCATGGGCACCCGTTTGAAGTTCTCGCAGCCCGCCGCGCACAGGAAACTTTCATCGGCGCTGTCGATCGCTCTTCCGATGAGCTCACCTCGGCCGTAACCGCTGATCTGCTCGAAGGCCGGGTTGACATATTCGATCACCCAGTCCGGGTTCAGCAGCACGACACCGTCTCCCGCCTGCTCGATAGCGGTGACCAGGCGCTGGAGGTCCCGCTCCATCTTCCTGCGCTCGCTGATATCGATCCCGATACCGATGACGGAGCCGTCCGCCAGGCGGACATTAGTCCACAATCCGGGGGAGATTTCCCCTGAGCGGGACATGGCTTCGTGCACCCTCCAGCCGGGTCTTCCCTCGCGGATGGAAGCCAGGACATCGTTTCTCACCGACTCATCGGGAAAGCCTGCAGCGATGAGGTCCATGGTCCTCGCTTCCTCGAGCGACCAGCCTGAACGCCTTTCCATTTCCTTGTTGATCAGACTGATTTTGCCTTCGGCGTCGAGGAAGATGAGCATGACCGGAATGCTGTCGAGGATGGTCTGAAGAATATTTTTCTGCTCTTTGAGCTTATCCACGGTCTCTGCGAGCGATCTGGCGCGTTTCTTCACCTTCAGGTCGAGCTCCTCGTTGGCCCTCCGAAGGTCTTCCTCGGCCTTTTTCCGATCGGTGATATCCACGGTGGTTCCGATTATGTGGGCCGGGTTTCCCGATTCATCGTAGAAAATGACGCCGCGGTCCATGTACCAGCGGACACTGCCGTCAGGATAGACGATCCGGTAATCACCTTCGACCTCCCGCCGGTGCTCCCTGGCGGCGTGCTCAACATTCCGGAATACTCTCGCCAGGTCATCGGGATGAACGATCTTTTTCCAGTTCTCGAAGGAGCCGTCGAAATCCGGGGGCAGACGGTAGACCTCCTTCATTTCATCGGTCCAGTTGTGCCGGCCCGCTTTCATATCCCAGTCGAAAATGCCCACATGCCCCGACTGCTGCGCCAGCTTGAGCCGCCGCTCGCTCTCGAGGAGTCTTTCTTCCATCTGCTTGCGCTCGGTGATATCGGTGATGAAACCTTCCAGCGCCACGAGATCCCCTTTCCGGGAAAAGATTCCCCGGCCCTGCTCCCAGACCCATTTCTCCTGTTCGTCGGCGGTCCTGATCCGGTACTCCATTCTGAAGGGGCTCCGCTCGTCCAGCGCCTTCTGGATACTGTCCCACACACGACGCCGGTCATCGGGATGGATAAGCGAAGCATACGACAGTATCCGGTTTTCCACCAGATCATCGGGCAGGCAGCCGGTGAGCTCGGTACAGCCGTCGCTCACGAATTCCATGGTCCAGTGGGCATCGTTTCTGCATCGATACGCCATGCCGGGCAGGTTGCTCATCAGCGTGGAGAGGGATCGCCGGCTCTCCTCAAGGGCCTCCTGGATGCGCTTTCGCTCCGTGATGTCGCGGGCAACCGCTACGATTCTGAGCTCGCCGTTGATGAGCGCCTTCTTGAGGTTTATCTCTTCCCAGAAAAGGTTGCCGGATTTGTCTTTCGAATGCCATTCGAAGAGCAGCTCGCCGTCGCTCAGCACCTCTCGGATTTTTTCGAGCGCCTCTTCCTGGGTGTAGGGGGGGACGCCCGAGCTCAGATCTCCCACAGTGAGCCTCCTGGCTTCCTCGGCTGTATACCCATATCTTTCCGTCATCTTCCTGTTCACATCAAGAATTGCTCCGGTCCGGATGTCATGGATGAAGATCGCATCGTTGGCTGCATCGAATATGGCCCGGTAGTCGGATCCGGGCGCCCGCAGCTCCTCTTCCGCACGCTTTTCTCCCGTGATACCCTTGAGAACGAGCGTGAATCCCTTTTTCGTGGACAGGCAGTGGAAAGAAATCCATCGACGACCGGATGAGGGGAGTCGGGCCTCCAAGCGGACCGAGGAATGCGTCTCTGCCGCCCGGACGAGCCCTTCAGACAGCCTGTCCAGGAGAGGAGCGGCGATGATATCCCGCAAGGGGCGGCCTTTCAGGGATCTCAGAGGCGCCTGGAGAACCGCTGCAGCGGAAGCGTTCGCATAGGTGATCCTCATGCTTCGATCGAGGTGGATCGTCCCCATGTCGAACCCTTCGAATGTCCCGGACACATCGGAAGCGGGCATGGCGCGCCGTGCTCTCGAATGCAGCGTATGGCGTTTTGTCTGGTACATGCATGTTCCCGGCACTGTTATTGCTTCACCGATGGTCTCCAAAGGATGACTGCAAGGGCGAGGTCTTCAGGACCTCATATTAAAGAGAAAACCTGATAAAACGAGCCCGTGAAAATCGTTTTCATTACGATAAGGGCCTTATCCGTGAAACTCTCTATCCGATAAGACATGCTCATAATGATGTCAAGCTGTAATTTTCATCAGATCCGCCACGCGAAACTCCCGGTATCGTCATGCATCCCGGGTGCCGGGAAAGAGCCCCTGCTCTTTTCATCCGGACCTGTGCCTTGTGCGGCACCCAGCTGGAGACATATGTTATAGAATAATAACCTCAAGAAAGAGTTTCAAAACACGATCCGGCACGTTCCCGATACGAGAGGAAGAAGCAATGGATCAGGGAGCGGCGGGGCGTCGAACCGATCGTCCGGTTCATCCGCATCAGGATCGCAGTGTAAACGGCGCCGCTTTAAGCAGCCGCCCGGTATCCGGCATAGGCAAGCGCGATGCCGGCAATGGATCGAATCACGCTTCCAGGCGCTCATCCTTCTTCCCTGCCGAATCCCGCCACCTGGCATAGGCGGCGAGGTGCCCCAGTGATCTGACTGCCTTGGCTGTAGTGGAAAAGAAGGGGATCCCATGGTCTTCTATGAGGATGCTAAGCTTGTGGACAGCCTCCCTCGACGGTCCGTATGCCCATGCCGCCACCGGCTTTCTCATATTCCGGTGCATATGCCCGAGCATATCCAGATAAAGCTCGGGCGCCATATAGTTGCCGATATACACGTTGAAATAGATGCAGTCGACGGCGGGGTCTTCCATGAGAACATCGTAGCATTTCATGTAATGGGAGAAGACGGCCATGCCATCCATGGCGGAAGCCGGGCCCAGGTCGATGGGATGGGAGCCCAGAGTTGCGCTGATGTGCGAGAGCGCCTCCCTGCTGGGGCCGGCCAGGGTCCCGGGTGCGAGTCCCGATGGTATTGCGGCGTCGATGCATTGGATGCCGATCGCGCCGGTCAGGGTGATGACGCCCAGCCGGTTGCCACGGGGAAGAACGCCCGGAGCGAATATCTTTGCGCAGTCCAGCAGATCTTCATATTCGTCCACCCTGATGACGCCGGCCTTCCGGAACAGGGCATCGTAAAGCATGTCGTTTCCGGCCAGGGAGCCGGTGTGGGACGCCATGGCCTCGCCCGCCTCCGGAGACCTGCCGCCTTTCAGGCAGAGGATCGGCTTATTGCGGGAGACCCTGTTCGCGACGGCAAGAAGCTCCCGGGGCCGTCTGCTGTGCTCTATGTACAGAGAAATCACCCGGGTGTGGGGATCGTCGTTGAGATACTCCAGGCAGTCGACCTCGTCGATGTCGCACATGTTGCCGAGATCGATGACCGATCTGATGCCGATGAACCGGTAATCGGTGAACGGCACGGCCTGGGGGCCGTACATGCCTGTCTGCGTAATGATCGAAAGGGAGCCCTTGGGGGGAAGGCGATATCCCGTTTCGTACGGTATGGTGGAAAACCTCGACCCCGGGCTGAACACCCCGAGGGTATTCGGCCCGATGATACGCATTCCGCAGCCTCTGGCTATGGCGAGTATTTCCTCCTGGCGCTTCCTTCCTTCAGCCCCGCTCTCACCGAAGCCGTCCGAGACCACGACCGCCCTGCGAATGCCCTTTTCCCCGCACTTTCTCAGGATATCGGGGACCTGACGGTATGAGGTGATGACCACCGCCAGATCGGCGCTTCCATTCATCCCGCTCACGTCCCGAATGACCTTGAGCCCGCAGACAGTCTCCGCACTCGGATGCACGGGGTAGACCCTTCCGGAATACCCGAGCTCCAACAGGTCCTTGATCACGACTCCGGCCCCGAAGAACCAGTTTTCCTTCATACTTCCGAACAGGGCCACCCCTTTCGGGTTCAGGAAATCACGTACCTCGGATGACATGCGAATACCCCCTCCATACCATGATGCACATAAAAATACCCCTGATAAAAAGGTATTATAATATGGAACCACTGTGAGTTCCAGCAAAAAGACGGGCAGGTGAAACAGACTCCCAGGGGGTCGTAGTATGCCGCTCGGCGAGACCCTATATCCCGTTGGCCGTTATCTCCCGGATGAAAGTTTCCACCAACACCGGGTCGAAGGACGATCCGCTGAGCTTCCTGAGAACATCAAAGGCCTCGGGCAGGGATCTTCCTTTCTGATATGGTCTGTCGGTGATGAGCGCATCGAACGTATCCGCTACCCCGATGATTTTTGCGCCGAGCGGGATCTTATCACCGGTAATGCCACGCGGGTATCCCGTTCCGTCCTCCCGTTCATGGTGGCAGTAGACGTAGTCGATGACCCTTGGTGAAAATCTCAGATTGAGCAGGATCGCCTTTCCCATCTCAGGGTGCTTCTTGATCTGCCTCAGCATCGATTTGGATGGGCGTTCCTTCACATTCCTGAAGACCCGGGAGCTGAAACGGATTTTCCCGATGTCGTGAAGCAGGCCCGCTGTCCTGATATCGTGAACCTCGTTGTCGGGCAGCCGCAGCCTCAGAGCGAGCCTGCGGGCAAAGCAGGAAACACGCTGGGCGTGGCCTTCTGAATACTGGTCTCTTACACCAAGGCTGTGAGTGATCTTTGCTGCTGTCTGGAGGGTATTTTTCTGCATAAGCATCGTTCCCTTGAGATGTTCCGTCTCCGTGTTTGGATTCTCAATGCCGCATCCACCCAGTGTCGTGCCTTAACAGATGACGATGAGGAGGTCAAGGCCGGCGGCCGCTTCTATGGCACTGATAACTCATGATGTATACCTATCCTCCCCTGATTTTTCATCGGGATTTCATGCATGATGCCCTTTGTGCTCAGGGGCTATGCAGGAACCAGGCCCGATCCTGAGCAGTCATGCATGGAAAGGACGCCGAACCCGGCTCTGGGGCGGGAAAAAGAGACAATAACCTTGCGTTATTTTGGGCGCCTACATATGGCAATGCGTCGAGGATCATGTTCACTAATGAAACCCGGTGTACAAAAACAGCGCATCCCGTACGGTTACAATCGTGCCCGTCATCCGGTCCCGTCCTGATACGGGTGCTCTGCTCCGGAATTTTCCGCAACCGAGCATATCATTGCATGCTTATTGCAACAGCTGGGAAAAACAGCATAAATTCAGCAAAGGAGCGGATGCTATGTCGAGAGGAAAAATTCGTATCGTTGTTTTGTTGCTGGCATTCCTTCTGGGTACCGCGTGCAGCGAGAGGCAGGATGATGCAGGGACGTTGTCCCTCGGACTCACAGATGCCGCTTCGAGCGATTATCAGGCCGTCTACGTCACAATAAAGGAGGTCCAGGTCCACATGGGCGAAGACGGGGGCGGCCCATGGGAAGTGGTGGCTTCGCCCAACAAGACATACAACCTTCTGGAGCTGGTGAACGGAATGATCGAGCATCTGGGGGTGTCCGACCTCAAGGCCGGAACCTATACCCAGATGAGGCTCATAGTCGGCGACGAGGCGGAAGAAGAGACCAATATCCTGGGAGAGAACCACCCATATGCGAACTATCTCATAGACTCCGCGGACCGGTACCTTCAACTGAAGGTCCCGAGCGGAGTTCAGAGCGGCATCAAGCTGGTACGCAGTTTCGAGATCATGGAAGGTCTGACCACCGAGCTGGTCCTGGACTTCGATGTGGATAAGTCTGTCGTGAAGGCGGGAAACAGCGGAAACTGGCTTTTGAAGCCGACTATAAAGGTCATTGATGCCTTAGAAAACGCCACGGTGAGCGGAGCAGTGGTCGGCAATTCGGCCGAGCTGCTCGCGGGAGTAAAGATCAGCGCCCAGGTATATGATCCGGACACAGGGCAGGTCGATGTGGACACCTCCACCCTTTCCGATGAGGCGGGGGAGTATCTGATGCACCTGGCGCCCGGCGCTTATACCATCGTCGCATATCTCGATGGATACAGCCCTGTATGTACAGAGCTGGCCGTGGCGGATGGGGGGGATTATCAGGCGTCTTTCGCGCTCACTCCTACGGTAATGAATGATATCACCTGCAATGTAATACTTTCCCAGAGCCTTCAGGGCCGCATCGCCACCATCCGGTTCATCCGGACGTCCCCCTGCAGAGAGACGAAGCTGGTCGAGCTCAAAGCCCTCAACGTTTCTGAAAGCGGAGCATATTCAGTTTCTCTGCCCGCAGGGACTTATCGCGTGATCGCCGCGGACGGAACCACGACGCTGCCTGTTCAGAATATCGCCGCAGGCGGCTCTGTCACACTTGACTTCACTGCGAACTGATATAGATCAGGCACAGAGCGGACAGCGGCTTTTCGGCAAGGGCTCCAAAGGAGGAGCGGGTTCTCTCTTCCTCCGGTGAAAACGCGGTGTGAATCGCCCCCGGGGCCGCTCGTCTCCAATCCTCGGTGCAAAGCGCCTGCGGATCGTCGGATAAGATCCCGGCCCTTGTAAACGAACACGGATGACCGATGCGAATGAAGCGCCCAAAGGCCGCTGTCCCGCCGCGGTGCAATTGTCACACTGCAGGAGACGTCACCGGCTGGCGTCTCGGTTTACCGATAAAAGCGGTCACGGCGAGCGAGAGGATCGATACGGCAGCCAGGAGCGAAACCGCGCTTTCATAAGAGGCGGTGGCGTCAAAGATTCTTCCGAGTAGAATCGAGCCGGCAGCGAGCCCGATGATCTGGAACAGACCGACGAGCCCGATGAGCTTGCTGAAGTGCTCCACTCCGAACCTCTCACCCACGAACAGCGGAAGCAGCGTGACGAACGCCCCGAAGGCAAGGCCGTAGAAAAGTACGAAACCCCAGGCCGTCCGGGCGTCTGCAGAGGCGAGCATGAGCGAGCCGAATGCCAGGATATGCATAAACCAGCTCACCCCGATGAGAAACTTTTTCGAGCCCCTGTCCGCGAGGTACCCGAATATCACCCTCCCCAGCACGCTTGCACCGAGGGTAAGGCTCCACATCAGATTCGCCTCCTCGAGCCCGTAGCTCCTGAACAGGGCAATGGCATGCATGGTCAGCCCTCCCAGAACGAGGTTGAACAGCGCCATGATCAGACAGGTGAGATGGAAAGCCATGGACCTGAGGGCCTCTTTTACCGTGAAGCCCGAGGGTTCAGTGGACAGAGAGCCCTTCAGTGCCGTGCCGTGATCGCCGTCGGGCGCCAGGCCCATGTCCTGAGGCCTGTTCTTCAGGGCGAACATGATGACCGGCACGACAATGGCCAGGACCAGCACGCCCAGCAGCCGGTATGCCCAGCGCCAGCCGTAGGCGTCGTTCGCGGCGCTGGCGACGAACACCATGACCATGCCCCCGAGCCCGATGCCTGTCATGATAATGCCCATTGCCGTGCCCCGCCTTTTCTCGAACCAGTGGGAAATGATGGTCTGGCTGGGCACCAGGCTGACACTGGCGAGGCCCACCGCCATGATGATGTAGATGGCGAAGTACTGCCACAGCACCTGGATGGAGCCGGCGAAAATGAGTCCGAAGCCGGTAACAAGTGCGCCGAAGAGCTGCACACCCTTTACACCGAACCGTGACACCGCCAACCCGACGACAGGGCTCAGCAAGCCCACCAGCAGCGCGGCGATGGTGAACCCGAGCGATATCGTCGTCCTGTTCCAGCCGAATTCCTGCTGGATCGGCTCGAGAAATACCGAAACGGTGTAGAATCCCGAGCACAGCCCGATAAACAGAATGACGAACGTGGCGGCGGCGATCCACCACCCGTAGAACAGGGATTTCTTGTTATCCATGAAAACCTCCTCTCTTATATGAACATTCGAAAGCCGCCCGCAAAGGACGTAAAAAAGAGGCGCCCTTCTGTTCAAAGAA
>ENA-UPXM01000498-UPXM01000498.1-activated-sludge-metagenome-genome-assembly--contig:-NODE-498-length-56909-cov-5.287121_pt1 | contig 56909 bp, 51 predicted proteins | sample MGYA00238178_ERZ772708 | MGnify/ENA primary metagenome ERZ772708 (study PRJEB29002, sample SAMN05720212) | activated sludge metagenome | isolation source: anaerobic digester from wastewater...
GCCTTCAACTGAGCCAGTGGTTGGTTTGATAATCTTGGTGGTATTGTTTAGTTGAAAAATCCAGCCAGTTTGGCTTAATTTATTCCAGTGGCTCGAGAGGAGTTGTTCGGCTTGACTGGGTGTTAATCCAGAAATGTCTAGGCTGCCAATTGTAGTATTGGGTAGAAAGCGATTTTCGTAATGTTTGAGAGTGTAGTAACTACCGCCAGCCAGGGCGATTAAAATGAAGCCCAAGCTTGATAACAACCAAATCAGCCAAGTTTTATTTGGTTTTGATAGGGTTATTTTGGGGATGGGCATAGGGTTTAGATTAGATGTTTAGGAGTTCATTGAGAATGCTTTTAGCAATGACTTGATCAGACTCTTCCAGATTAACTGGGTTTATTAAGGCGCAATTAAAAATATTGCCAACCTGGCTGCCTTGGGGCAATTGATTAGCTGGCCAAATAAATTCTTGACCTTGCTTATTGATAAGAACAGCTTGACTGTCGGTTAAATTTTTTAAAGTTAGCTGGCAGTACATAATTATTGATTTTTGACTTTAATAACAATCTGTTTGGCTTCCGGTGCTTTAGGCAAGGTAATAGTTAAAACACCATTATCCATAGAGGCTTTAATTTTATCGGCCTGAACATCAATTGGTAAAATAATGGAACGAGAAAAAGAGCCCCAATAACATTCACGAAATAAGAAATCAGCATCAGCAATATCATTAGGTAAATCACGTTTGCCGCGGATAGTTAAAAGATCATTTTTGATGGATATTTGAATGTCTTCTGGACGAGCTCCGGCAATAGTTGATTTAACAATTAGATTTTTTTCATTTTGATAGATATCTAAAGAAAGCTGCCCCTCATGGCTGCTAGCTAGCAGCCAGTCATTATTTTCGGTAGTATTAGTTTTAGTGGAAGAATTTTTTTTAATCATAAGAATAGCGCTTAATGGCTAAAGTATTTTTCTTGATCTTCATCATCATCAAAGTCAGAAGATCTTTTAGTTATTTTTTGATCAGTTTCGTCATCGTTAGTGGTTTCGTTTTCGCTAGGCTCACTATAAATGTCAGCTAAAATTTGTTTGCTAGCAATTACTGGCAGTTCATCATCAGTTTCTTCTTCGGCCTGATCTGGTTCATTGGCGTTATCATCTTCTTCGGCTGGCGTCATTTCTTCGGACCAGATTTCACTAGCTAAATAATTTTCTGGTGGCTGAACATTAGCGGGGTTGTGGAGCGGTTGAGCGCTCATAGTTTGATTTTGCTGGGCGCTATATTCTTCAGGACTAATATAGATTTCGCGAGGTTTAGCACCATTAACTGGACCAATGACGCCTTGTTCTTCTAATTGGTCCAGTAAGCTGGCAGCGCGTGGATAGCCGATTTTAAACATTCTTTGCAGATAAGTGGCTGAGGCGCGGCCGCTTTTAACAACAGCTTCTTTAGCTCTTTCTAGTAAATCATCACTACCTTCAACTGAACTACTAGCTAGAGCGCCACCATTGGGCAAGTCAGGAACGCTTTGTTTTTCGACAATATCGCTAACATATTGTGGTTCGCCGCTACGAGCTTTAATATAAGTGACAATACGTTTAATTTCGCCTTCGCCAACAAAAGCACCTTGAATACGAACAGGTTTGGCTAGACGCGGGGAACTAAAAAGCATATCGCCTTTACCCATAAGCCTTTCAGCACCAGCCGTGTCTAAAATAGTGCGAGAATCAACTTGGGAAGCCACAGTAAAAGCAATACGAGCTGGCATATTGCCTTTAATGACGCCGGTAATAACGTCAACGCTTGGTCGTTGAGTAGCTAAGATTAAATGGATGCCAGCAGCGCGAGACATTTGTGCTAAGCGGATGATACTAGCTTCAACTTCTTTTCTCGACATCATCATTAAGTCAGCTAATTCATCGATAACGAAAACAATGTAAGGGATTTTTTGATTAGGAAATTGCTGATTGTAGCTTTTGATATCTTTAGCATGGCAGCCTTGAAACATCTCCAGGCGGCGGCTCATTTCATTTAGGGCCCAACCCAGAGCATTAATGGTTTTACTAGCCTCATTAACAACTGGTGTTAAAAGATGAGGGATATCATTGTAAATACTAAGTTCAACTCTTTTTGGATCGACCATGATCAGGCGCAAATCCTCAGGACTATTTTCGTAAAGCAGGCTCAGAATAATACAATTAAGCATAACTGATTTACCAGAACCAGTAGTACCGGCCACCAAAAGGTGAGGCATTGAGGCCAAGTCTTCGAGCCAAACTTTGCCAGTAACGTCTTTACCAAGAGCAATCATGGTGTTGGTTTTACGTTGGCGGAAAGTGGGGTTATCAAACATATCTCTTAGGCCAACAGTGGCAATGGTCTGATTGGGAACTTCAATACCAACTAAAGATTTGCCAGGAATTGGTGCTTCAATACGGATGGGGTGAGGAGCGGCCAAGGCCATGGACAGATTACCCGCGAGACCGGTAATTTTTTCCAAACGAATACCCTCGGCTGGTTTAATAGCATATTGGGTAATGGTTGGGCCAACAGTGATTTCGGAAATGCTAACTGGGATATCAAAATTTTCTAGAGTGGTTTTAATTCTTTGACCACTAACAACGGTGTCGCCACTTTCAGGTTTATCTAATTGTTTATCTAAAAGATCAATTGGCAAGTCAATTTTGCCAGCCGTAGTTTTAATGCTTTTATCTTTTTTGGGTTCAGGATTGATTTTGGCTTCGGGAATTTTTTGTTCAGTGGGGGTGAGTAGAGGTTTTCTCTTGAGAGGTAGAGGTGTTTCATCTAAAAGCTCAGCTAATTCTGGTTCAGGAGTATAAATAGTTGAAAGCTCCTCTTCAGCTGATAAATCTTCAGAAAAATTGCGTCGACTAAAAAGTTGATAAAGATAACGAAAGCCACCAACTAAAGGTTCAATTAAGATTTTATTAAAAATACTTTGTCGGCCAAGTAAACGGCTGAGATTAGTATTGAAAATAAAAATAAAACTCACAATTAAAAGAACAATAGTTAAAACCCAACTTGACCAATAACCAAAAAGTTGAGTTAAGGCCCAAGTAAGACCAAAGCCGACGTAGCCGCCGCCTTGACCTTCCTTGGCTAAACTAAGCCAGTCGTTATTATTTAGGCAAAAATGGAAAAAACTTTGCAGACCGATAAATAGTAAACCCCAGCCAATAAATTTGGTGGTGGTAATCTTTAATCGTTCACGATAATAAATAAAAACTGCTAGAGCTAAGAGAAAAATTGGCAAAAACCAACGTCCCCAGCCTAAAGCTTGCCTGATGGAACTATATAGATATTGACCGATTAGGCCGTCTGGCTGAACTAAGCTTAAGAGACTAATAGCGGCTAACAAGGCTAAAATAATGGCGATTAAGCTTTTTTTAGCTTCATCACTGAGGGTTGGCCCGCCTAGGGATAAATAATTTAAGCCAGGTTGATCGCCCAAGGGGCTATTTTTTCTTTTTTTAACCATATCTTTTTAATCGGCTTTGATATGGATAAAACATAGTCAAAGCTTGCTTTCTTGATGCTGAAAGTATACCATTACTAGGTAATTTGAACAACTATTTAAATAATTATGAATTGGTTAGCGTGGCAAGATTTTATTAGCAGTCATCCGGCTTTTCGTTGTCGACAATTAGAAAAGGCTGTTTTTCAACAATTAATAACTGATTGGTCTGAAGTTACAACTCTGCCTTCTAGTGATCGTCAATGGTTAAAAGATAATTGTTCATTGGAAATTAAAGCTGAAATTTTTAGTCAAAAAGACGAACAAGCTGAAAAAGCTCGGTTGGAACTATCTGACGGTCAAGTAATTGAGACGGTTTTGATGCGCCATAGCGATGGCCGTCGAACAGTTTGTTTGTCTTCGCAAGTCGGCTGTCCGCTTCAATGTTCTTTTTGCAGTACTGGCCAGCTTGGTTTTCGCAGGAATCTAAAGGCTTATGAAATAGTGGAGCAAGTGCTGCTTTGGCAAAGGCGATTGGCTTTAGTCGAGGAAAAAGTCGATAACCTTGTTTTTATGGGTATGGGTGAACCGCTTCTCAATCTCGCCGAAGTTTTAAAAGCAATTGAAATTTTTCATAATCCAGAAACTTTGGCGATTGGTTGGCGGCATATGGCGATTTCAACGGTTGGCTTGGTTACGGAAATTAAGCAACTAATAAAATTTGGCCAACAAATAAAGTTGGCTTGGTCGCTTCATGCTGCTGACAATCGTTTGCGTGATCGACTAATGCCAATCAATAAACGTTATAATTTAGAACAAGTTAAAAAAGCCATGCTAGACTATGCGCAGATTACCAATCGGCGGATTATGATGGAATACTTGATGCTAGATGGCGTGAATGATAATTTGATCCAAGCGGAAAAATTAGCTGATTTTTTAAATGATTTCCCCAAGAACTTAATCGTTGTCAATCTATTAACCTATAATCCGGGTGAAAGTGATTTTCGCCCAAGCCGAGCGAGTAGTCGTCGCGATTTTATTAATATTTTAAAGAGGCGAGGTTATAGTGTCACTGAAAGGTTGAGTATGGGGCAGGATGTTGTTGGTGCTTGCGGCCAATTGGGTCAAAGAAATTGATTTTACTAATAACCGATGCTAGAATTAGCTTAATAAATAAGAGTTATGGCTAAATTTTATCTAACTACTACTTTACCTTATATCAATTCCGAGCCACATATTGGCTTTGCTTTGGAAATCGTTCGAGCTGATGCTTTGGTCCGTAGTCGTCGGCTAGCTGGTGATGAAGTCTTTTTTAATACTGGGACTGATGAGCATGGCTTGAAAATTTGGCGCAAGGCTCAGGAACAGGGGTTAGCGGCTCAGGCTTACTGTGATAAACTGGCCGCGAGCTTTCAGGAGTTGAAGGATTTGCTAGGGTTAAGTTATGATAATTTTATTCGGACGACTGATACTCGACATCAGGCGGCAGCTCAAGAATTTTGGCGCCGTTGCGCGGCTAATGGCGATATCTATAAGAAACATTATAGTGTTAAGTATTGCGTAGGCTGTGAGATGGAAAAAACTGACTCTGAGTTAGAAAATGGCCGTTGTCCGCTTCACCCCAATCAGGATTTGGAGTTAATTGAGGAAGAGAATTATTTTTTTCGTTTGTCTAAATATCAGGATAGATTGCTGGCTTTATATGACCAGTCAGCCGACTTTGTTGTGCCCGATAATCGATTAAAAGAGATTAGAAATTTTGTGGCTAAAGGTCTTCAGGATTTTAGTATTTCCCGTCTAGCTAGTAAGTTGCCATGGGGCATACCGGTGCCGGGTGACGAAGAACAGGTAATGTATGTCTGGTTTGATGCTTTGGTTAATTATATTTCAGCTTTAGGCTGGCCAGAACAAGAAGATAATTTTAGGGAGTGGTGGCCAGGTCTGCAGATTGCTGGTAAAGATAATTTAAGGCCGCAATCGTTAATGTGGCAGGCCATGTTAATGTCAGCCAATTTACCTAATACTAAACAAATTTTTATTAACGGTTTTATTACTTCTGGCGGTCAAAAGATGAGTAAGACTTTAGGTAATGTTGTTTCGCCAAAAGATTTGGTTGAAAAATACGGCACCGAGCCGGTGCGTTATTTTTTACTAGCTGAAGTTAATGATCGAGAAGACGGTGATTATACCGAAGAACGATTTCAGGAAAGTTATCAGGCCAATCTGGCTAATGGACTAGGTAACCTTTTTTCACGGCTAGGTAACTTAGCTTGGAAGTATGAGCTAGAGCCTGTAAATAAAGGAAATAAAAGCAAGTTGAACACAAAAGTTGAACAACTAGCTAAGGGTTGGCACTTCAACCAAGCAGTCAATGAAATTTGGCAGATTTATCGCCAATTAGATGGTCAATTAACGGAAAAACAGCCGTGGAAATTACCAGTAGCTGAAGCAAAAGATTGCCTTAAACCGTTAGTGGATGAATTTGTCGAAGCTACTATAGCTTTGAGGCCTTTTTTACCAGCAACAGCGGAAAAAATAATTAATTTTTTCCAACAACCATTTACTGGTAAACCAGAACCGTTATTCTTAAGAATTGATAAATTAAATCAATAATATAATTTTATGCTAGCCATTGATATCTTTTTTGCCGTTGTTTTAGGCTGGGCTTTTTTAAGCGGTTTACGGCGAGGACTTTTTCGAGTTTTAGGCTCTTTGGTTGGCTTAGTGGTTGGAGCGTGGGTGGCTAGTCATTATTATCTTTGGGTTTATGATTGGCTTTTCGGTCATTTTCAAGAATCGTGGTTTGTTAATAAAATTGCTATTTTTATTATCTTGTTTTTATTATCCAGCAATTTAGCGGCAATTATTTTTGTTGCCGCTGGCCGCCTGATTGAATCGATCATGATTATTCCCTTGATGAAGACTTTTAGTCATTTGTTGGGGGCAGTTTTGAATTTGGGAGTTACTGCTTTAAGCTGGGGTTTATTGTTGTTTTTCTTCAGCCGTTATTTGCCAACCACCAATACTATTGGTCAGCAGTTAAGTGAATCATTTTTTGTGCCATACTTGATGACTATCGGTAAAATCTTGAGCCCTTTATTGCCGGTGGTTTTAAAGCAAATGCAAGCCTTGTGGTAATTGATGCTTAAGATTAAGTTATGTTGGAAAAATTACCGCAAATTGCTGAGGCGCTGCTTAAAGGGCAAGTAGTCTTATTGCCAACCGACACTATTTATGGCTTGAGCTGCTTAATGGATAATCAGGCAGCAATCAAGCGGGTTTATCAAATCAAAGAACGAGACTTAAAGAAGCCTTTTATCTATTTAGTTAATAGCTGGGCAATGGCTGAAGAGTATGCAGTTATTGATGAAATGGCCCGTAAACAATTGGGTGAATATTGGCCAGGAACTAATACGTTGTTATTAAAAAGTCGCATAACTAATCAAGAAATCAATAACAGCTTAGAAACCATTGCTCTTCGTTGGCCGAAATTAGCTTGGCTGGAAGAATTAATTAGATTAGTTGGCCAGCCCTTGGCTTCAACTAGTGCTAATTTGACTGGCCAGCCAGCCGTAGTTAATTATGAACAAGCCTGTCAAGGCTGGAATAAGACAAAACCAGACTTGATTATCGATGGCGGGGAGCTTATTGGCCAGCCGTCTAGAATTATTGATTGCACTAAATTTCCGGAGATTAAAATAATTCGCTAAAAGAAAAAGACCCGCCGCAGCAGGTCCCTAGTTGAATTAGAAAAGTTTAAGTTTGGCTGAGCAGATTTGCTTAGCCTTTTCGTTGTTTAGGATTTTTAAAAGTTTTTGTCCATCCTCCTTTGTTTTGAAATTGATGGCTGAGCTGATTTGATCGGCGACACTCATTTTTTCCTCCTTTGTTTTGAAATTGATGGCTGAGCTGATTTGATCGGCGACACTCATTTTTTCCTCCCAAATTTTTTTTGTCTAGTTTAGACATCTAATATTTACCACTTATTAAAAGAGCTGTCAATAAGCTCATTTTATTTGGGTTCAAGATAGACTTATAGCTCTTTTTGTGATAAATTAGAAATAGCGTTATCTGTTATTTTAGTTAGTTAATTCCTTTTTCTATGCACCTTCTTGATAGCCACGCTCACGTTAATTTTAATGCTTTTAAAGATGATGGCGACGAAGTGATCAAAAGATCGCTAGAGGCCGGTGTCGGTATGATTTTGGTTGGTTCGGAAGTTCGGACTTCGAGGCGAGCCATCGATTATGCCAATCGTTATGATAGTGGAGTCTGGGCCGCGGTTGGTCTTCATCCAACCCATTTGTTTAGCGCTCGGGTCCAAGATGCTGACTATGATTTTGTGACTCATGGGGAAGAATTTGATCCGGAAGTTTATGGCAAACTGGCTGATTTTAGTAAAGTAGTGGCGATTGGTGAAATCGGTTTAGATTATTATCATTTAAGTGAATTTTCAGCTTCACCTGAGGAAATAAAAAAGAAGCAAAAAGAGGTTTTGATCGAGCAGCTTATTTTGGCAGCTAAGCGAGAATTGCCGATTTTAATCCATTGCCGTGACGCTCATGTTGATTTGCTGCCGCTACTCAAAGATTTTCGCCGTGAATATCGCCAGCTTTTACCAGTTGGCCGACCTTGGGGGGTGGTCCATTGTTTTTCGGGTAATGAAAGCTTGGCTAATGAATATTTTAGTATCGGTCTGTTAATTTCTTTTAATGGCTTGATTACTTTTTGCCACGATTGGGATCATTTAATTAAAAAAATGCCAGCTGATAAGTTTTTAGTTGAAACTGATTGTCCATTTTTGACGCCAGCGCCTTTTCGCGGTCAAAGAAACGAGCCTGGTTTGGTGAGCTTAGCTGCGGAGCGGATTGCTCAAATCAAGGGCTGGACTTTGGAGCGGGTGGCTGAAACCACAACAGAAAACGCGCGACGATTATTTAATATTGAATGGTAATAGTATGGAAATCATTTTGGGTATAGTAGTGTTATTATTAGCTGGCACTTTGGTTTGGCTATTGGTTGTTCATCGTGATAATGGCAGTGAAAAAATGGCAGTTTTGCAGGAGAAAATGAATCTGTTAGCAACGCAAAACAATGATTTAAAAGGCCTTTTAGATCAAAAGCTGCGTGAAACCCACCAGGCTAGCCAAAGCCAATATCAAAACACCATGAGTGCCGTGCAGTCGATTAATAACCAGTCTAGCCGCTTGTTGGGTGATGTTACTAAGCAACTTGCTGAGCTTCAATCAAGCAATAAGCAAATCTTGGGTTTCTCTGGCCAATTACAAAATCTACAAGATATTTTAAAAAACCCTAAACAGCGAGGAGTTTTGGGTGAATATTTTTTGGAAGAAATTTTAAAAAATGTCTTGCCGCCTGGTGCCTTTCAAGTTCAATATCCTTTCAAAAATGGGGAGATTGTTGATGCGGTAGTTTTTGTTCGAGATAAGGTTATTCCAATTGATTCCAAATTTTCTTTAGAGAATTATGAGAAAATTTTAAATACTAATGATCAGGAGCAACGTCTGAAATTGGAAAAAGCTTTTAAGCAGGATTTAAAAAATCGAATTGATGAAACTGGTAAATATGTCCGACCAGCTGAAGGAACCATGGATTTTGCCTTTATGTTCATACCGTCCGAGGCGATCTATTATGATTTGTTGGTTAATAAAATCGGGGCAGTTCAGATTGAAACCAAAGATTTGATTGAGTACGCTTTTCGCGATAAACACGTGGTAATTGTTTCACCGACTAGTTTTTTAGCTTATTTGCAGACAGTTTTACAAGGTTTAAAGGCTTTACAAATTGAAGAAAATGCTAAAAATATTAAAGTTAATGTTGAAAAGTTGGGTCGGCATTTATCTTCTTATGAAGAATTTCTGCGTAAAATGGGGTCTAGTTTGGGAACGACAGTTAATCATTACAACAATGCTTATCAAGAATTTCGTAAGGTTGATCGTGATGTCGTTAAAATAACTGGTGAAGAAGCTAGCGTTGAGCCAATGGTGCTTGGCCGTCCAAGCGAGGAATAGTTTATGGTGAGCCGCTTTATTGAAAGAAGACAACAAGCGGATTGGAATTTAGAAGCGGCTATTCAGCAGACGATAGCTTATTTTTCCCTTTTTAAATATCCTCTTAGTCAGTGGGAGATCTGGTCTTTTTTACCGCAAAAAACTGATTTTAATCAAGTTAGAACGACGGTAGCAAAAATGGTTGAACAGGGTTTGTTGATGGAAAAGTGGGGTTATTATTTTTTACCAGGACAAAGTGAAACAGTTGAGTGTCGTGGACAACGCTATCCAATGGCTATTCGTAAAATAAAAATAGCTAAGCGTGTTGTCGCTTGGCTAAGATGGCTACCGGGTATTCGTTTTGTGGCGGTGGCTAATTTAATGGGGGCCTATAATTTGCGTGATGGCGGTGATATTGATTTATTTATTGTGGCTCAACCAGGTTGTCTATGGGTTTGTCGGTTTTGGGCGGCTTTAATTTTGCAAATTTTTGGTTTGAGACCAACGCCAGAAAATTCTCGTGATAAAATTTGTTTAAGTTTTTGGTTGGCGAGTAATAATTTAAAAATTGATCAATTTAAATTGGCCGATGAGGCTGGTTGTCCGGATTGGTATTATATTTATTGGTTAGCTAATCTGCGGCCATTAGTTGAGCAAGGTCTGACGTATAGCCAATTAATTAAGAGTAATCCTTGGCTTAAAACTTATTTGCCCAATTGGCGGCCTGGTCAATATGAAGTTGCTGACCAAACTTTAAATAGCCGATTGGCTAAGGTTTTTTCTAGGTTGAATTGTTTTTTAGCTAAACCTTTTGAGCGATTGTTTTTTTATTTACAGCAAAAGTTTTTACCAATTGCCATTAAGACTCTGATGAATCTTGATCAGCGAGTGGTGGTTAATGAAAAAACAATTAAATTACATACGATTGATCGGCGTCGCAATTTTCGTGATCGTTTGCAGACTGTTTTAGAAGGTTTGAAAGTAGGAAAAATAGAGAAAATTAAAGCAGACCCTTTAAGCTATCAATTAAAAATAAATTGGCTGAGTCGGTTAAATGAGTTTTTTTGCCTCGGTCTTTGTTTGGTTTTGCCTTGGTCGACTAGATTGATTATTAAAGCAGGCAGTTTAGGCGGAGAGTACTTTGAGTATGGAACAATTAGCCTTTATCTTAGCGATATTTTTTTAATAGCAGCCATACTGACGACATTTTGTGTTCATTTTCGAAAGGGTCGTTTCTCTCGTTTAGGAAAAATGTATTTACTGTGGTTGGTGGGTCTATTAACTATAATTGGGGTTGGTTTTTTTAATTCGACCGTTAATTACCAGCTAAGAATTTTTTATTGGTTGAGGTTATTTTTATGGAGTTTTGGTTGGTGGTTTTTACTGCGATTAAATTATTGGCCTATAAAAAAATGGCTGAGTTATGTTGCTCTAGGCTTAGTTATTCCGGCTTTTTTAGGAATCGGGCAATTTTTTACTCAGACGGCTCCAGCTAATAAATGGTTGGGATTAGCAGCTCATTATTCTGGTGATTTGGGGACTTCAGTGATTGAGTCTTTGGGCAGTGGTGGAGAAATAACTGGCCGTTGGTTAAGGGCTTATGGTAGTTTCGATCAACCCAATATCTTGGGTGGTCTGATGGCGGTGGCAATAATTTTAGTTATTGTTGGCTGGCCATTGTTTAATAGTAACTTTATTCGCAGTTTATTATTTGGAGCCCTAGCTGTTTGGTGCTTAGCTGCCTTGTTTAGCTGGAGTCGGGCTGGCTGGCTAGCGATGATTGTTGGTTTAGTTTTAGCAGTAATTTTAGCTTGGTCAGAGAAACTGAGGCGTCGGAAAATATTATGGTTAGCTAGCTTCTTGATAGCATGGACGATACTTTGGCTCTGGCCTTTTAATGAATTGATAAATAGTCGAGTTAGCCTAGCGACCAGATTGGAACAAAAATCTTTAACCGAAAGAGCGGACGGTTATCAGATGGCGGCGACTATTATTAAGCAAAAACCGTTTTTGGGAATTGGTTTGGGAAATTACACTCAAGTTTTAAGCCAGCAAGATAAAGAAGTCGGTCCGGCGTGGCAGTATCAGCCAGTGCATAATACTTTAGTTTTAATAATGGCCGAAATTGGCTATGGCGGCTTTATTTGGCTGGTAGGCGGTTGGTGTTTAGCTTTGTGGCAAACCAGGAAAAAAGCTTTTGTCTGGCCACTCGCAGTTAGTATTTTTTGTTTAATGATGCTGGATCATTGGTGGTGGAGTTTGCATATCGGTATAGTTTTTCTGTGGTTTTTTTCAGCGGCGATTTTCAGTAGTAGTCGTTATGAGACAAAACTGCTATAATTAAATAAATATTAATTAAAAAATAATTTTTTATGAAAAAGCATTTTTTAGCTGTTCTGGCACTTGGTTTTTTCCTTGGCCTGTCAGCTTTTTTTATCCAAGCTGTAATTAATCCCAAAGATGCTCAGGCAGCTGGTCCAGCTGTAGTGATTAGTGTTTTTGATGTTAAGGTTTATAATAGCGGTGCAGCTGATGCTTCGTTGGTTGAAAATGCTGGAATTATTGAAAAAGAATTCTATACTGCTGTCAGCAAAGGTTTATTGCCTTTTTCTGTTAGTGTAGCTGATGAAAAGGCGGCAAATCTTATAATTGATAATTTAGAAACAGACGTTTGTGGTGGCGTTGATAAATGCGACAGCAAAGCTTTTGTGGCCACTTACAGTGCAACTGGTACAACTGCTACAACTGCTACAACTGCTGGCCTGATAATTAGTGTTTTTGATCCTAGTTTTTATGATTTAAATTTAGCTGACTCTATTTTGAGTAACGAAGCCGGCGTGGCGGCTGGTGAATTTTATGCTGCTGTTGATAAAGGACTCTTGCCTTTTGTAGTTAAAATAACTGATCAAACAGGAGCTCAAAAACTTATGGCAATTTTAGAAGAAAATGTTTGTGGTGGCGTTGATAAATGCGACAGTAAAGCTTTTGTTATGTCTTATAGTGCTGCTGCTGGTTCTTGTCTTAGTATTGAATATGTTAACGATAAAGTTTATCCAGTAGCCGAGGTTGATGTTTATTTATCAAAACAGGGGTTAATTAAAGAAAATCAATTAGTTGATGCTTTTAAAAACGGTTCTCTTCCATTAATTATTGAAAATGCCAGCCAATCAATTGTTGATGCTTTAGAGACTGAGTTTTGTGGTGCCCCTGGTAAATGTGAAAGTACTAATTTATTAGTTAAATTAGGTGAATGTTCTGGTTCTGGCACCGGTTCTGGGTCTGGCTCAGGCTCAGGCTCTGGCTCTGGTACCGGCACTGGTACAGGTACTATGCCCGAGCCATTAGTGACTGACAAAACTCAAGCTATTGCTGTTGCTATTGCTCAGAAAAATGAAATGCTAGCTTCTTTTAATAGTTGTCAGAAAACTAGCTATGCTAATTTAGAAAGCTTGAGTAAACAATATGTGACCAACGTTAGGAATGCTAATACTAAATATTTTTCAGCCATGGCTCCGGTTACTGCTCAATTTATCAGAGACTTTCGCGCAGCCACCACAGAGCTTACCAAACAGACTTTAATTGATGCTTATCGTAGTTCTAGTATTTCTAATCGTTCTAAATTGTATGTTGATCAGACAGCAACATTTACTAAGTTTATTTCTGATTATTCTAGCGCTAAGACTACTTTTGAAGCTTGCAGATAATTAACATGACTGATTTTAAGCACATCTTAGAGGTTACTAAGTTAGACAAGCCGTTGGTAATTTTTGATTTAGAGACAACTGGGTTAGCTTTGGCTTATGACCGGATTATTGAATTGGCTTTTGTCAAAGTTATGCCTAATGGTCGGGTTATGGAAAAGGACATGTTCTTTAATCCAGAGATTGAAATTCCCAGTGAAGTGACGGCTATCCATGGAATTAAACAAGAAGATGTGGCTGAAAAGCCGTTATTTCGCGACCAGGTTCAGGAAATCTGGGATATCTTTAATGATTGTTATTATGGCGGCTTTAATGTGGCTAATTTTGATTTGCCAATGTTGAGGCGAGAGTTTTTGCGTTCTGGTTATGATTTTAATTTTACGCGTAAACAAATTATTGACAGTAAAATAATTTATCATGCTATGGAGCCGCGCGATTTATCGGCTGCCTACAAGTATTATTGTCAAAAAGAGATGGTTAATGCCCATAGTGCTTTAGCTGATGTTCATGCTAGTGTTGACATTCTGGATCAGCAACTTAAGAAATATGATTATCAGTTGATTCGTCAGATTGGTGAGGCGCCAGATGATCGATATGTTGACGAAGAAAAACGTTTTTATTGGCGAGGTGGCGAGGCTTATCTTAATTTTTCTAAACACAAAGATCGTTCTTTGGCCGAGGTGGCTCAAAGTGATTCGGGGTTTTTGCAATGGATTTTAGGGGCTGATTTTTCTTCAGAAACTAAAAAGATTGTTGAGCGAGCCTTACAAGGTGATTTTCCTCGTAAAAATCAAACTGAAGCAGCAGCACCAAGCAGTTCTTTGCCTTTGGCTAAAAAATCAGCCAGTGGTTTTACTGATGAACCGAAGCTTTTTTAAATGATTATTGAAGAATTTGACAATCCAGAGTTGGAAAAGATTCTTAAAGCTGATGTCGTAGATGAAACCGATCAAAAGTTGGATATTAGTTTGCGCCCCAAAACTTTAGCCGAATATGTTGGCCAAGCAGCTATCCGTCAGAGTTTGGAAATCTTTTTGCGAGCAGCACAAACTCGTGGTGAGTCTATTGAACATGTGTTGCTTTATGGTGCGCCAGGACTTGGTAAGACTACTTTAGCTCATGTTATCGCCAATGAACTTGGTGCTAATCTACGAGTGACAGCTGGTCCAGCTATTGAAAAAGCTGGCGACCTTGCAGCTATTTTAACCAATCTCCAGGATGGTGACCTGCTATTTATTGATGAAATTCATCGTTTACCGCATAGCGTTGAGGAAATTCTTTATCCAGCCATGGAAGATCGAGTTTTGGATATTGTTTTAGGTAAAGGACCGGCTGCTCGAACCTTGAGAATCGATTTACCACATTTTAGTTTGGTTGGAGCAACAACTAAAGTTAGTTCGCTATCAGCACCGCTTCGTGATCGTTTTGGTATGGTTTACCGGTTAGATTTTTATGAAGCCGAAGAACTAGAAAAAATTATTGAAAGAAATGCTAAATTGTTGCAGATTAAGATTGAAACTGAGGCTAAAAATTTAATTGCTCGTCGAGCTCGTCGCACACCGCGAATTGCTAATCGTCTTTTAAAACGGGTGCGTGATTATTGCCAAGTTAAAGGCAGTGGTGATATTGATGTCAAACTTTGTAAACAAGCTTTTAATTTGCTGGCAGTTGATGATTTAGGCTTAGATGAAGTTGACCGTTATATTCTTACGACAATTATTGAGAAGTTTGGCGGTGGACCAGTTGGCTTAAACACTTTAGCTGCTGCAACGGGTGAGGAACTAATGACTATTGAAGATGTTTATGAGCCATTCTTATTACAGCTTGGTTTTTTAGAAAGAACACCGCGCGGTCGTAAAGCTACAGCAGCGGCTTATCGCCACTTAGGTTTAACTCCGCCGGCGGGTTTATTTTAATATGAAGATTAGCGATTTTGATTATCAGCTCCCGATTGAGTTGATTGCTCAGGCACCAGTTGAACCGCGTGATCAAGCTAAATTAATGGTAATTGATCGGGCTAAACAACAGTGGCAAACTAAAGTTTTTAAAGATCTGCCAGATTTTTTACGACCCGATGATATTTTATTGATTAATAATTCCAAGGTTTTACCAGCTAGGCTTCTGGGTAATAAGGCTGGTAGTGGCGGTCGAATTGAGATTTTGCTAGAGCAAAAATTAATTGAAACGCCTGATCAAGAAAAATGGCGCTGTTTGGTTGGTGGAACTAGACCGAAACCAGGAACAATCGTCGATTTATCAGCTAAATTAAAAGGAGAAATTATTGAAGAGGTGGGGAATGGCATTTTTGTGGTTGCTTTTAATTTAACAGAGCAGTCTTTTTGGCAAGAAATTTATCAAATCGGTCAAATGCCTTTGCCGCCTTATATTAAAACTGATCAACTTGGTCTAAAAAAAGCAGTTGAAGATTATCAGACTGTTTATGCCAAACCAGAACGGGTTGGTTCGGTGGCGGCACCGACGGCGGGGCTTCATTTTACTGATGACTTGCTGAGTGAAATTAAACGAAATGGCGTCGAGATAATAGAGGCCACTCTTCATGTTGGCTTAGGCACTTTTGCGCCAGTTAGGGATGAGCAGTTAGTTAGCGGTCAGCTACATGAGGAAATTGTTGAGATTAGTGCTGAAAAAATCAATCAATTGATTGCGGCTAAACGGGCTGGTCGAAGAATTATTGCCGTTGGCACGACTTCGGTGCGGATCTTAGAAGGGGTGGTGGCTAGATTTATGAGTGAACCAGCAACTGATGATTGGCGAGCACCGATTAATCTTTTTATTTACCCTGGCTTTGAATTTAAATTACTCAGTGGTTTGGTAACTAATTTTCATTTACCCAAATCAAGCCTAATGATGCTGGTTTCAGCTTGGGGTGGAACGGAGTTAATGAAACAAGCTTACGGGGCAGCTATTGCTGAGCACTATCGATTTTTTAGCTATGGCGATGCCATGCTGATTATTTAATGGCTAAGGTTGACGAAATCGCTAGTATTTATTATACTAAATCCGTTAATTAGGTTTATTTTAAAATACCAATATGGTTCAAATGAAGAAGCGCACCAAGAGTGAAACTCGTGGACGCCGTTCCCATCATGCTTTAAAAGCCAAGACTTTGGCGGTTTGCCCACAATGTGGTAAGGCAGTTTTACCACATACTGCTTGTGCTTTTTGTGGTACCTATAAGGGCCGTCAAGTAATAAAAGTTAAGACTGCTGCTACTAAAGCTGCTGCCAAGACTACCAAGCCAGCTGCTAAAAAGACTGCTAAACCAGCTGTTAAGCCAGCTAAGGCTAGCAAGTCTGAGTCAACTAAGAAGGCAGCTAAATAATAGCTTATGGCCAATCGTCATTTGGCTCGAACAATTGCCATGCAGACTTTGTTCTGCTGGGATTTTAACGGTCAAAAAGATACTTTAGAAGATTTAGTTCAAGAGAATTTTCAGCAATTTGCACCAGAGTTTGATGATCATGGTTTTGTTAATGATCTAGTTAAAGGCGTAGTAGCTAATCTGCCGGCAATTGACAATTACATCATCAAGTACGCGACTGAATGGCCATTAGATCAAATAACACCAGTTGACCGTAATATCTTAAGAATTGGTGCTTATGAGTTGGTTTATGATCAGACAATTCCAGCCAAGGTAGCAATTAATGAAGCGATTGAGGTGGCCAAGAGTTTTGGCGGCGATGCTTCCGGACGGTTTGTTAATGGTGTTTTAGGTGCAATTTTTAAAGAAGTGCCAACCAAAGCGATTGACTTAGAAAATCCAGATAAAGAAAAAGAAGAAGAAATATGTCCGAACAGCGGCAATTAGCTCAAAAATTAAGAATAGACTTCAAGAATGAACGCCTGCTAATGCAGGCGTTAGTTCACCGTTCTTATTTGAATGAACACAGTGATTTTCCGGTTGGCCATAACGAACGTTTGGAGTTTTTGGGTGATGCTGTTTTAGAGTTGATTGTGACCGAGTATTTATTTCTTAATTATCCGGAAAAAACGGAAGGTGAGTTAACCGATTGGCGAGCTTCGCTAGTTAATGCTAAAACTTTATCTCAGATAGCTAAGGAAATTGAACTGGATAAATACCTTTTCTTATCTAAGGGCGAGGCTAAAGAAACAGCTTCTAAGGGTCGTCAATATATTTTAGCTGATGCTATGGAGGCTTTGATTGGTGCTATTTATTTAGATCAGGGTTGGGATGTTGCTCAAAGGGTAATTAGTGAGCTGGTATTGTCAAAACTAGAAAATATTATTGCTAATAAGCTTTACCTTGATCCAAAATCTTATTTTCAAGAAAAGGCTCAAGAAGCTTATGGTTTTACGCCGCGTTATGAAGTTTTGTCATCGAGTGGTCCAGATCATGAAAAAACTTTTGAAATCGGCTTATATTTAGATGATAAATTAATTAGTACTGGTCGCGGCATGTCTAAGCAGGAAGCTCAGGTTGATGCTGCCGAGAATGGTTTGAAGAAAGAAGGATGGCGCTAAGACCAATAATTATTAAGACGTCAGCTAGATTAAAGATAGTCCACCAATTAGCCAAGTAGTCGATAACGCCACCATAAATAAAGCGATCAAAAAGATTACTATAAGTTCCGGTCAAAAATAAACTCCAGCCCCAGCTTTGGGCTGGCTGTTTTTTTATCTGCCTAATAGCAATAAAAGTTAAAATTAAAGTCACTATAGTAAGGCCAAATAAAAGACTGAGGCCGCTCCAAGGCAAAGAAAAAGCAATTTTATGGTTGAGGCTATAGGTTAGTGACCAGCCAGGCCAAAGTTTGGTTGAATGGTTTGACCAGTAAACAAGAGCCAGTATTTTTAGAAAGCGATCGCTAGCCAATAACAAAACAGCCCAAAAAAGGGCTGTTTTAGGTATTTTACTCAAGCGATTTAATTTTTTTGCAATTGACTTTTGCATTTAACACAAGAGCTAGAAAAGGGACGGGCTAGTAAACGCTTTTCGTCAATTTCTTGGTGACAGTATTTGCAAATACCGTAGGTGCCTTCGTCAAGTTGCTTAAGGGCTAAGTCAACATCGCGTAAAGTCTTTTCTAAAATTTCTTCAGTGGCAATATTAGTAGAGTATTGGCCGACTTCTTGAGCGTTTTCGTCACTTTCTTCACCGTAGTCAGGAAAAGTGCTGGTAAAATCATTAGCATTACCAGACTCTTTGGTGGCAAAAGTATTTAAGGCTTCAACGCTTTCATTTTTTATGCGTAGCAATTCAGCTTTGATTTGCTGGATGGTTTCTTGTTTCATAACAAAAGTAAACTAAAATAAATCCTCCTAGAGATAACTTAAGTATAGGCTAAAAGTGGCTTTTTGGCAAGCTAATTTAGGCTATTTGGCAGTTCAAAAAGGCGACCATCAGGATGGTGTTTTAGGTTGAAAAATAAGGTATTTTCTGGTAGCCAGTCATTAATTTTTTCTGGCCATTCAATGATAATCAAGACGTCTTTTTGGCTGGTCCAGTCGTTAATACCAAGATCGACTAGATCTCGGCCGCTCGACAGACGATAGGCATCAATATGGATCAGCTTTTTAATAATTGGATGGAAACAATCGTATTGTTGCCAGATAGTAAAAGTTGGGCTAATGACGGGTTCTTTAACACCTAAGCATTTAGCAATAGCTTGGGAAAAAGCGGTTTTGCCAGCGCCCAAATCGCCAGTAAGGGCAATGATTTCACCGCCGTTAAGAATATTAACTAAGCGTTTGGCTAGATTAGCGGTTTGTTTTAGGTTAATAGAGAGATACTGCATAAATAAAAAAGCAGTTAATCAGTGGGCGCACAAGGAATCGAACCCTGGACCTCTTCGGTGTAAACGAAGCGCTCTAACCAGCTGAGCTATGCGCCCTAAATTGTGCCGAGGACAGGACTTGAACCTGCAAGAAGTTGCCTTCACAAGCACCTCAAGCTTGCGTGTCTACCAGTTTCACCACCTCGGCCCGCAATTTAAGCGGTCTTTTTTGGCGTGGCCGCCTTTTTTTCGCTAATATCCTTTAAACGCTTCTTGTAACCTTTCTTTAAGAAGGTTAATTTAGCGCGGTGGACAATGGCTTGTTTCTTGATTTCAACTTTGCTAATAGTTGGCAAATTGATAGGAAAGATTTTTTCAACACCAACACCATTAGAAATTTTGCGAACAGTAACAGTGCTACCAGCTTCACTACCATGTTTACGAGCGATAACTAAGCCATCAAAATATTGAACGCGTTCTTTTTCCTCACCTTTAGGATTAAGTTCTTTAATGCGTTGGTGAATGCGAACGGTCATGCCTGGCTTGAGATCGTTTAGGGTAGTTGGGGTGACTTGCTCTTCAGGAGTGGCAGTCGTTGATTTAGTCTCGGTCATAAAATTATAGTAATTTTCGGCTAATAAAAAATAGCGCTTAGTCGGTAAGCTCTCTCAGCTTAAGCAATTTTAGGATAATTGTCAAGATGAGCTAAAGATAGCTTGACGTTGACAATAGATGGCTATTTGTGGTAATTTCTGCTTAAGAAAATAGAACCTTAACAAGAGGAAGAGAGGTGGATTATGAATGTTTTAAATCTATTACGTTGGCTATTGCCTTGTTGCTGTTGTTTGAGAAAAAGGCCTAACGCTAAAGCAATAATGGATATTTCTCAACATTTTTTACAAAATACTAGCCAATTATTAGCTAGTCCAACTGATGATTATTGCTGGTGGTCAAATTGGTATCGTCTGATGGGGCTGGGGCGTCTCAATCCGCAAGGCTTAGATTTTAATAAAGCCAAGAAAGGCCATTGGAACATTCCAGTTAGCAAAGGCTTAACTTTAAGAAAAGTTATGGCGGTAATTGATGAATATTTTACTATTAGTAGCCTTAATATTACTGATGTTAGGAGTTTGCAAACCGAAGATATTCGCTCAATCAATAGACGGTCATATTTAATTTCATTAAAACCCAATGAAATCACTGACTGTTCAGAAGATAATCTTTCAGGAAAAGTGGCTATGACCTTGATTGAAAGATTGTTACTTGAATTATATTATTGGTCGCTGACTGGTCAACATTTGGATTCCAATAGTACTATGTCGCGTTGTTGCGGTAGCACCTTTCAAGGTAAGCATTTGGACGTCTATTGGTTAACATCACTAGGTGGCATTATTATTGACAAAGCCATTGATCGAAGTAATTTTTTAATCAAAAGGCAGCCAATTTTACGATTGCTGTGTTCAAATTAAACTCTAAAACTTTTAACCGTTAACGATTTAGTTAGCGGTTTTTTTGTTGAAAAATGGTTTTAAATATTGGCCAGTAGCACTGTTTTTATTACTGGCAACTTCTTTAGGTGTGCCTTCGGCAACAATTTGACCACCTTTTTCACCGCCGATTGGCCCTAGGTCAATTAGCCAGTCAGCAGTTTTGATAACGTCCAGATTATGTTCAATTACCAGAACCGTGTTGCCTTTATCAACTAATTGATGAAGGACTTCTAAAAGTTTATGAATATCGGCAAAATGAAGGCCAGTGGTTGGTTCATCTAAAATATAGAGAGTTTTACCAGTGCTTTTACGGGCGAGTTCGGTGGCTAGCTTAACTCTTTGGGCTTCGCCGCCGGATAGGGTGGTGGCGGGTTGACCTAATTTAATGTAACCCAACCCAACTTCATTTAGAGCGGCAATTTTATCTTTAATAGCTGGTTGATGCGCAAAGAAAACTAAAGCTTCTTCAATGGTCATTTCTAAAACGTCGTAGATATTTTTGTCTTTATAATGAATTTCTAGCGCTTCTTGATTGTAGCGTTGGCCATGACAAACCTCGCAAGTAACATAAACATCGGGTAAAAATTGCATTTCAATTTTGGTCATACCATCACCATGGCAAGCTTCACAGCGACCGCCAGTAACATTGAAGGAAAAGCGACCAGATTTATAGCCACGAAGCTTGGCTTCGGGTAGACTGGCAAAAAGATCACGAATTGGGGAAAAAGCGCCAGTGTAAGTGGCTGGATTGGAGCGCGGCGTGCGGCCGATTGGTGATTGATCAATCTCAATGATTTTATTAATATTTTCAATACCGTCAATTCGCTCGTGTTTACCGGGGTCATCGCTGGACTGATAGAATTTTTGTTTTAAAGCTTTAGCTAAAATATCGGTAACTAGAGTTGATTTACCAGAGCCGGAAACACCGGTCACCGCGATAAACTTACCTAAAGGAAAATTAACGGTTATATTTTTTAGATTATTTTGGGAAGCTCCGACAATAGTTAGCTTGTGACCATTGCCAGAACGATATTTTTTAGGTAGAGCAATGGTTTTTTTGCCAGATAAATATTGACCAGTCAGCGATTTGGGATTAATCATGATTTGTTTAGCAGTACCCTCAGCGATAATCTTGCCACCATGTTTACCAGCTCCAGGACCGACATCAACAATGTGGTCAGCTTCCATCATGGTGGCTTCATCGTGTTCAACTACTAAGACACTATTACCGAGATCGCGAAGATTTTTTAAAGTCTCAATTAATTTGTCATTATCTTTAGGATGAAGACCAATCGACGGTTCGTCTAGGACATAGAGAACTCCAGTTAAGGCTGAACCGATTTGGGTAGCTAAACGGATGCGCTGGGCTTCGCCGCCTGACAAAGTAACTGCTGAACGATTAATGGTTAGATAGTCCAATCCAACATTAAGTAAAAATTGTAAACGACTATTGATTTCTTTAAAGATTAAATGACCGATTTGCTTCTGTTTTTTATTGAGAATGTCACTAGCGGCTAATTTTTGAAAAAAATTATAGTTTTGGAGAATGGTCTGTTCAGAAACTTCAAAGATAGAGCGGTCAGCTATTTTTACACCTAAAAATTCAGGTTTTAAACGTTGGCCATGACAGACGGGGCATGGGATTGTCCGCATGTATTTTTCAATTTCTTTACGGATAAAGTCACTCTCAGTATTTTGGTAGCGCTTATAAAGGCTGGGCAAAATACCCTCAAAGCGAGTATTTAGAGCGCTTAAACCATTAGTGCTGGGTAAAGTGTAGGTAATATCGCCAGTGCCATGGAGCAGGATTTCTAGTTGCTTTTCAGTTAAGTTTTTGATCGGCGTATTAAGGTCAAAGCCATTTTGGCTAGCTACGACGCCAACCACGCGAGTTGACCAAAGCTGGCTGGAATAGCCATAGTGCGACCAAGGACGGATAGCGCCTTGAGCAATGGTTAGGTTATAATTAATAACCAATTCAGGAATAATCTCTAATTTTGTGCCTAGCCCAGAACAATGAGGACAAGCGCCATGGGGTGAATTAAAAGAAAAGCTTCGCGGTTCGATTTCAGGTAGACTAATACCGCAACGAGGACAGGCAAATTGTTGTGAATAAATTTTTTCAACAGCCTGATCTTCAAGTTCGGCAGTGGCGACGAGTCCATTAGACAGATCAAGAGCTTTATCAACGGCTTCGGTTAGGCGAGTGCGATTTTCCGTTTTATCATCAATAGTTAGGCGGTCGATAACAATTTCGAGATTATGTTTTTTCTGTTTATCGATAGTTAGATTTTGAGCTTCCTCTAGATCGTAATAAATCTTATCCCAGCGGACACGATTAAAACCAGCCCGACCAATAGCAGTTAAAACATTTTTGTGTTCACCTTTTTTGTCACGAACGAGTGGTGAAAGGATAGCAATTTTTTGTCCTTGGTTTTGCTGGTAAATTTGATCGACAATTTCATCTAAAGTATTGGCTTTAATTGGGTCGCCACATTGCGGGCAGTGTGGTTGGCCAATACGAGCGTAAAGCAAGCGGAGGTAATCATAGATTTCAGTAATGGTGCCAACAGTCGAGCGAGGATTGTGAGAGGCTGATTTTTGATCAATTGAAATAGCTGGTGAAAGTCCTTCGATCAAATCAACATCCGGCTTATTCATTAAGCCAAGAAACTGGCGAGCATAAGAAGAAAGAGATTCGACATAGCGTCGTTGGCCTTCAGCGTAGATAGTGTCAAAAGCGAGTGAAGATTTGCCAGAACCGGACAATCCAGTGATAACAACTAATTGGTTGCGAGGAATATCGACATCAATATTTTGCAGATTATTAACGCGGGCACCGCGAATTTTTAACCAATCGTGAGAGAGGGTTTTTGCTGAAGCCATGATAATAATTTAACAACTCAATTAAAGCGGTATTATAGCGGAAAAAGACCGTTTAGTCAAAGGTTGGCAGCATTGACAAGATTGGGTAAAATAGCTAGGGTGTAATGATTCGTACATTACAACATAATAAAAGGAGGTAGTTATTATGATCACTAGAGAATTAAAAGTAGCCCTAAAAGGAGAAGAAGATGTTTATAACATTTTTTCTCGTTTGTTTAACTTATCCCACGAATTGTCTGGCCGAGCAACTCCAATCATGTTATTGGGTTTTGAACCAGATCAAATCGCCATGTCACTGATTAAACATCTGCGTGATAATGGTTTTGGCGATGTTTGGTTTGTTACCAATCTGGGCTGTGGCTGTCAGGGTAATGATGAAAATTGCTTTTGTTCAAAAATAAAGGCTAAAATCGGTCACCCTGATAAGTCAATTATTTTTAACAAGCAGCAAATGAAACAATTAAATTTCGAAAATTTTTCTGGTCTCGTTATTAAAAATAGCGAGCACTCGCAATTTAGAATTTGAGAGGAAAAAATGAAAAAAATTTTAATTGTTGAAGATAATTATGGGGAAGTTGCTGTAGAAGCGTTAAAAGAATTTGATTTTGAAATTCATTTAACTACGAATGTTAAAGAAGGTCTTGAAAAAATTGAAGTTAATCATTATTTGGCAGTTATTTGTGATATGCAGATGCCACTTAATGCAGGCGAAGAAGTTAATCCAAAAGCTGGTGAAATAATTTTCAAATTGTGTGCTAAAAAACTTATTCCAGTTTTTATTATTACTTCTGGTATATATAGTCATGGCGAAACTTTTGGCATTGTAGATTTGTTATTTGATCCAACGGTTTATGTTAATTCTGAATCAGAATTAAATTTTGTTCTCCACCACCGTATTAGAGGGGTAAAAAATTATACAACCTACAAAGAAATGTGGGTTGAAATTAATAACAAATTTAGTGACTTAATAAAGTCACGATCTCGATACTTAGAACATGTATTGAGAGAGTAAGGCATAATCCGAATTTGATAAATTTATCAAATTCGGATTTTTATTTAATCTAAACGTTCTGATATCTTTATAAATTGTTTTTTGGGGCAGTTGGTAAAGTTATTTTTTACATCATCAACAAACCAAGCCTTAATTTCTAAAGGGTAAAGTGTTAGTTCGTTTAATTTTGTAAGATTAACCCACAGAGGTTCATAAAAATTATTTTCAGAATTTCTTTCAGCTTCAATACTTTTTTCGTGTAATTTTGGTTCGCCCAAATGGTTTTTTAGTAAGTAGAAATATTGCTCACTGTTATTGTCGTATTTATGAACATATAGAAGACGATCAATTTCAGCTTTTAGACTAGTCTCCTCAAATAATTCTCTTAGAACCGCTTGTTCAATTGTCTCGTTTTTTTCAACACCACCACCAGGAAAAACATAATATTCCTTGCCTTCACGTTTTCGATAAATAAGTAAAACGCTGTCGTTATTTATGATAATAGAGGCAGCCCGAATCCTTTTATCGGTTGAGCAGGTAATCATAAAATTTATATATTTGGTCGGGGTGACCTGATTCGAACAGGCGACCTCAGCGTCCCGAACGCTGCGCGCTACCAACTGCGCTACACCCCGAAAGTGGACTTAGCGAGAATCGAACTCGCGTCTCTGCAATGCGAATGCAGCGTCATACCACTGGACCATAAGCCCTAATTATCAAACAAAAATAGCTTACACCGTATTAAGAGATAATTCAACTAGTTAAACATGATGCTGCTGGCGGATAGCCTGGTCTTCAGCCTGTCTTTCTTCATCAATAACTTCTTTAGCGCGTTGTCTAAGTTCGGCCAAATCAAGTTTGGTTAGCGGTTTTACTAATTCTAATAAAGTTTGGCGCTCGTTTAAGGCGGGATTTTCAATGACATCAGCCAAAACAACGTCTAGGATAGCGCCGATTTGTGGTCCAGGAGCTAGCTTGAATTCGGTCATCAAGTCGTGGCCATTAATTTTGAGCATTTTAACGGAAACGGGGTCATGACGAACCTTATCAAACATATATTCTAAATGTCTAAGCTTGTATGGTTTGGCTTTGACAGTACCTGAGCCAAGCCGATCGGCAATTCTTAAGTCGATTAAGTCGGCTAGATTTTGTTCACCGGTTTTGGCGATTAAGCGGCGAACAGAAGCTTCAGTAACTTCGCCGACATTATAATAAAACATGTGGTTACGGACTAAATTAACCACGCGGTCAATGTCTTGATTGGAAAAGTGAAGTCGTTCCATTATTTTCTTGGTTTGTTTGGCGCTAATGTATTCGTGATTATAAAAAGTAATCTGGCCGGCAATGGTTTTTTTAGCTTTAGTTTTACCAATATCGTGAAGTAGGGCGGCTAAGCGGACCATTGGGTCATTGCTCGGACAATGTTTTAAAGATAAAAGGTTATGTTCAAAAATTGTATACACATGATGGTGGTTTTGCTCGATGCCATAGCCAGCTGTTAATTCCGGTAAAATATATTGCAAAAGCTTGGTTTCGTGTAATTTTTTAAAACCATAATAAGGATTTGGACCGGCAATGATTTTGATAATCTCATCGCGGATGCGTTCGTTGGCAATAAACTTAATACTACCAGCCAGTTTAACCATGGCTCGTTCAGTTTTTGGTTCGATAGCAAAGCTAAAACGGCCGCTAAAACGGATAGCGCGGAGTAGTCGCAAAGCGTCTTCTTTGAAGCGATCAAAGGGTTCACCAACAGTGCGGATAACTTTTTTATCCAAGTCTTTTTGACCGCCATAATAGTCGACAATCTCACCATTTAAGGCCATGGCCATGGCATTAATAGTAAAATCACGGCGGCTTAAGTCATTCTCTAGCTTATCTTCAAAAGAGACTTCGCTAGGGTGGCGATGATCATTATAGGCTGCTTCACTGCGATAAGTTGTTATTTCAACTACTGGAACATTTTCTAGTCCATGAAAAGGAACAATGACTGTACCAAAGTTGTTTTCATATTTGCTGTCAGCAAAAATTTTTAGAATTTCTTCTGGCCGAGCATTAGTGGTGATATCCCAATCCTTTGGTTCATTGCCCATTAAAAGATCGCGGACACAGCCGCCAACGACAAAAGCCTCAAAACCATTATTTTCTAAAGTGGTTAGAGCTTGTTGGACGAAATCTGGCAGTTGTTTTATTAGTTCAATTGAAGAGGTTTTTCTAATCATTTAGTTTAATTTTTGCTGAGTTGAAGAGTGGCTAAGAGTTTGTTGTAGTCTTTGATTAACTGATTATAATTATTGATTTTAGTATTATAATCTTGGCGATTTTGTTCGTAAGCTTGGACAGCCCGATTATAAAACGGTACAAGTTCGTTATACTCACTAATGTTGCGAGCAGTTTTTAATTCATCTAGTCTTTGTGATTGAGCTCGAAGTTCAGTTTGTTGAGCATCAATTAGGATTTTTTGTTCTTCGATTTGTTGATGTAGAGTATTAATTTCTTGGTTTTTGTCAGTTAATTGTTGTAAAAGATTTTTAAGATCAACTAAACCGGTCCAGTTTTCACCAGTGCTGGTGTGATAGATTTCCGGCGTGGCTAGATTACCACTCGCTTGCCAGCTTGGCAAGGTTGAACCAGTGGAGCTGGCTGCTTGACCGCTAATATCTTTTGGTATTAAGCCAATACGATAATATTGAGTGGTTTCTAGATAGCAAAAGCCGCTGCTATAGTTAGTAGAGCCTTGAGGGCAGCTAAGACCTAAGGCCATATGGTTGGCTTCTGGGTAGGAAAGCAAAGCAGTACCATAGCCTAATTTTTTGAAAATCATCCAAGCTAAAAGTGATTTGTCAGTACAAACCCCCTTGTTTAAGTAAAGGGTTTCATAGGGATAGTTGGGAGTGGCTTGGTTTGATTTTTGGGCAATCAGCTCACTACGAGCTTGATCATAGGGAATTGATTGGACAAAAGTAGCGGCGAGTTCAGCTAGCTGACTATTATTTAGGTTGTTTTTACTAGCCTGTTGGCGCAATTGATCGACAATCTGGATTATAATTTTTTCCTGCTCCGTACCAGTGGTGAATTGTTTGTAATAACGGTCGCGCCAATCACTGGGCAGTTGGCCGCTATAAGAAAAAACCTTAGGCTGTTGCTTGTAATAATTGTAATAAGTATTCGTTAGTTCAAGTTGAATCAAATAATCTTGATTGTTCCAGGTCCAGCGCCAGACTTTAGCGGTTGGGCTGATGGCAGTGGTTGAGGTAGCAGCTTGAGTTGGGGTGGTGGGTGAAATTTTTAAAGTACCGGCTGGAATTGGATTGATATGTTCATTGGAAGCGCCAACAGCGGTCTCTTTCATTATCTTAAAGGCGTCAGTTGGTCGGCCTAAAAAATGAAGTTTCTTTTTACTTGGTTCAAAGTAATAAGCTTTGCCGTTATCTTGTGGTTTTAGAAGAATTCGTCCAAGTAAACGATTAGCTTTTTTGGGGTCTAGCTTATTTTTTTCTAGTAAAGTGAAGTCATTATTGCTAATACCGATAGCCAATCCACGCATTACTTGAAAGGCATCAGCTGGTCGGCCAAGATAGTAGCGTTTGCTATCGGCTGGGTTGATGTACCAGGCTTCGCCTTTGCCTTCAACGGCTAAGAGTATTTTGCCGTCAAAAGGACTAGCAGCGATAGCTGGTGAAACTTTTAAACCAGAGAGTAATACTATGGCCGAAAAGGCGATAGTTAGCATTTTACGCATAAGCTAAAAGATGTTAAATTGATAATGAAATTATAGCTGATTTTTAAATAAAGGAAAACCTATGAATAAAAGAAAAAGCCTCGTCATTGTCTTGAGTTTGATAATGTTTTTTATTTTTCAGCTAAAAACGGTTTCTGCGGCTAGTTTGAGTCAAAAATTGTCAGGCAAAATACTATTAGATGTCGCTCGCTCTGGTCGAGCTTGGTATGTTAATCCGACTGATTTACGGCGTTATTATCTGGGGCGGCCAGCTGATGCTTTTCAGATTATGCGTCAATTAGGTTTGGGTATCACTAGTCAAAAATTAGCGCAAATTCCTTCTTCGACTGTGCCAATTGATTGGGCAACTGATAGTTCGACTAGTACCTTGGCCTATGATTTGAACTTAATTCAGCAGGTTAAGGGAAAAATACTGCTAGATGTAGAAAACAATGGGGAAGCTTGGTATGTTAATCCGACTGATTTGCGGCGTTATTATCTGGGGCGGCCAGCTGATGCTTTTCAGATTATGCGTCAATTAGGTTTAGGTATTAGTACAGTTGATTTAGCTCGCATTCATAAACCTGGCTTAGATGAAAGTTTAGATGAGTATAGTAGCTATCAGATTAAATATGTTACCACTACGGCTGGGGTTTTTCGAACTGACTTAATTACGATTGATTTAAGTGATCCTAATTTAAAAATAATTACCGATACCGCTAGTGATAGTAATTGTTCTGGTGTTTGTCCGGCGCGCGAGTTAGCTGAATTCGTTCAAGATAATCAAGGGTTTGCGGCGATTAACGCCACTTATTTTGATACTAGTGCGGCTAAACGCAATTATTATTTTTTTCCAGTCTATAACAGTCGTTTAAACTTGATGATCAACGAGAATCAATTAAAGTGGTGGACGACTGGACCAATGATGGTATTTGACCAAAATAATAAGTTTTATTATTTCAAAGACAGTCGAGAATTTGGTAGTGTGGCTAAGTTTGAAGCTCAATATGGCGTTAAGGTTCAGGCGGCTTTAGGTAATAAGCCACGATTAATTGAGAATAAATTAAATTTATTAATTGATTGGGAATTGGATAAACAGCAGACTGAGGGTAAATATTTGCGTAATGCGATTGGTTATAAAGATAACAAGATTTATTTGGCGGTAGTGGCTAAAGCGACTGTACCTGATTTGGCCTTGGTGATGCAGGAGTTAGGAATGGAGTATGCGCTTAATTTAGACGGGGGCTATTCGACAGCGCTTTATTATAATGACGAATATATGTTGGGGCCAGGCCGCAATATCCCTAATGCGATAATTTTTGCCAAAAAGAATTAACTTTTATGAATGGTCCGAGTGAGCAAGAATTGGTTAGTTGGCAAAAGAAAATATCGAATGGCCTTAGTTGGTCAATTACAATTAAGGCGGTGGTTAATTGTCCGCGTCAAGGCTGGCAAGGCCAATTGGCTGATGGGAGCTGGAAGGTTGGCCTGAAAGAGCCAGCTAGCGATAATCGTGCTAATGAAGCCTTGTTAAAATGGTTAGCTAATGAAGTTGGTTGCCGTACTCAAGATTTAAAAATTATTAGTGGCCAAACTAGTCGGCGGAAAATTATTCGTTTGGCAAAATAATATGACTAATGTTAAACCAAAATTATTATTACATATCTGTTGCGGACCATGTGCAACTTGGTCTGCCAAGAGCCTGATGGATGAATATCAGGTAGTCTTATATTTTTATAATCCCAATATTTGGCCAGAGGAGGAATGGCAAAGGCGTTTAGCGGCAGCTGAGCAAGTAGCCATAGCCTATAACTTGCCAATAATTGTTGATGATAGCGATCAAACTGCTTGGCTTAAGAAAGCTCAGCCATTGGCTAGTGAACCGGAAAGAGGTCGGCGTTGTCGGTTGTGTTATGGCTGGCGCTTAAAAAAGACTGCTGAGCGTGCCAGTCGAGACGGCTTTGATTACTTTGCCACCAGCCTGACGGTTAGTCCCTATAAAGACAAAGAAGCGATTAATCAAATTGGTGAAATAATTGCCAATCAAGAACAAGTTAAATATCTAGCAACTAATTTTCAAAAAGATAGTGGCTATCAAAAATCAATTATCCTATCAAAAGAATTAGGGCTTTATCGGCAAAAATATTGCGGTTGCCAGTTTGCGGCGCAGTAGTTTTTATTGGTTTTTGGTGGTATAATAGAAAAAATAATAAAACTATGGATTTACAATTTTATTTTGAACAAGCAATTGAGCAAAAAGCTTCTGATTTGCATTTGGTTGGCGGCAATTGTCCGCACTTAAGAATCGATGGCCAATTAGTTAAGATTTCTGATGAAAAAATTGAATCCAATCAATTATCAGGAGCAGTTCGCAAGCTATTAACCGAACATCAGTCTGAAAGATTGGAAAATAATCGAGAGTTGGATATTTCTAAAATCGTAGCGGGTGTTCAGTTTCGTATTAATCTTCATTATCAGCGAGGAGTTATTGGTTTGACCGCTCGTCTGATTTCTAGCAGTATTCCTTCGCCAGAAAAAATTGGCCTAGATAACAATATCCAGCGCTTAGCTTATTTAAATGATGGCTTGGTTTTGGTGGTTGGAGCTTGCGGTTCAGGTAAGTCAACAACGCTGGCTAGTTTACTTGGGCTGATTAATCGCGAGCGACAGGGTAAAATTATTACGATTGAAGATCCGATTGAATATATTTTTGAAAATGATCGCTGCTTGATTGAGCAGCGAGAAATAGATATTGATACCAATGACTTTGCCGTAGCCCTGAAGTATGTTTTGCGCCAAGATCCAAACGTGATTATGGTTGGTGAAATGCGCGATCATGAAACTATGGATGCGGCTTTAACAGCTGCTGAAACCGGTCATTTGGTTTTTTCAACTCTACATACTAGCACGGCTGCCGAAGCTTTATCGAGAATCGTTAGTTCTTTTCCGGCTTATCAGCAGTTGCAAGTGGCTAGTAAATTATCAATGTGTTTAAGAGCGGTAGTTTCGCAAAGACTATTACCGGCAGTTGGCGGCGGTCGAGTGGCAGCTCGTGAAGTTATGTTTAATAATGCGGCCATTGCTAATTTACTGCGCAGTCAAAAGCCTGAACAAATACAGTCGATTATTCAAACATCATCGCGCGAAGGTATGATTTCTTTTAATCGGGCTATTGAACAATTATTATCAGCTGGTAAGATAACACCAGAGATAGCTGCGGCATATCAGTCGGGCGATACAGGAGCCTCTTATTGGCGTTAAATTGGAATATTAAAATAAATTAAATAAATTTTTATGGAAATTACTCTTGGCATTATTGTTTTAATTTTAGTCTTGTCTAGCTTAAGGCAGATCAATCAATATCAACGAGGCGTTTTGTTTACTATGGGACGTTTTGCTAAAATTATGGAACCGGGTTGGCGCTTGGTTATTCCAGTTTTTCAAGGTTATCAAAAGGTTGATATGCGCATTAAAGCAGTCGATGTACCAGATCAAAAAGCTATTACTAAAGATAATGTTTCAGTAATTGTTAATGCGGTTCTTTATTATAAGGTTTTTGATGCAGCTAAAGCAGTAATTGAAGTAGAAAATTTTTATTATGCTATTAGTCAGTATGCCCAAACTACTATGCGTAATATTGTTGGTGAGGTCACGTTGGATGAGCTTTTGGCTAATCGTGAAAAAATTGCCGAAAGGATTCGCGAAATTGTTGATATCGAAACTGATGCCTGGGGTCTTAAGGTTAGTAATGTCGAACTAAAAGACATTAGTTTACCAGCTAACATGGAGAGAACCATTGCTAAACAAGCTGAAGCTGAGCGTGAAAAGCGGGCAGTGATTATTAATTCTGAAGGTGAAGTGGCAGCTGCTGAGAATATGGCTAAGGCAGCTCAGACATTATCAGCTACTCCTGGTGCTTTGCATTTAAGAACATTGCAGTCGATTAATGATATTTCCTCTGATCAATCTAATACTGTTATTTTTGCTGTTCCAGTTGAAGTTTTACGTGCTCTAGAGGGTTTGTCTAAAAAATAAACATGATTTTTAAAACCAGTCGAAAAGCTATTGTTTTAAGTCTATTAACTTTAGTTTCATTAGAGTTAGCAGGTTGGCAGATTGGCAATATCTATTGGTTAGTAGCGATAGTTGAGGTTTTTTTGCTAGCTTCAGCCTGGTTATCTTTGAGTGGAAAAAAGCCTAGTTATCGTTTAATGTCTGGATTAATACCGGCGGTTAATTTTTTGGCTTGGGCTGGTTTTTTAACAATTGTTAATGGTCAAATAATTCGACAAGTTTTAATTATTAGCGCTGCTATTCTGCAATTTTGCTATTGGCATCGAGGTCGAATAGCTTGGTTGGAAAATCAAATCAGCGCTTGGTGGCGCTTAGTTAATGCAATTAACTTAATTAGTGTCTGGCTAATTGCGGCTTCTCTATATGGCTGGCAGTCTTTTTTGGCTTGGCCAATTTTTTGGCCATGGTTGATTTGGCTTCTATTATCAGCCATAATGCTTTGGTTGGATTATCGAGTTTCGGAGTTGTTATTAAATGACCATTGGCCAATGGTTTTAGTTAATTGGTTTGTTGGCGGACAATTATTTTTAGCGATTTATTTTTTGCCAAGCTCTAATTTAATCCAAGGCTATCTATTGTTGGTTGGCTACTACCTAACTAGCCAGGTAGGTCGGACTAGCCTACTGAAAATAAATACGGTTAAACGATTACGATATCAATTTTTAATAATAATTATTAGCTTAATTTTAGTTTTATCGACAGCTAAGTGGTTTTAATAACTGTAATTTTATGAATTTATCAATTAGTCACAAAAAAGTTTCTTCTTCTTTAGTTTGGTGGATATTAACAATTATTATCAATTTAGGCTTAGCTATCGTTTTGATTAAGTATTATTTTACTTTAGAGCAAGCTAATTTTATAACTGCTAATGTCTTGTCTGGTCAAAGTGTTACTGGCTGGCCAATGGCAATTCATGATAAAGAAAATAAGATTAAAAAAATAGCAATTGATTATAACGAAGCAGCCAGCCTAGCGCCAACTTTAGAAAGTAGTGTTATTAAATTTTTTGAAAAGACAGCGGTTGTGACAACTAGTTTAAAAGGTGATTTATATAATTTGGATCGACCCTTGGCTAGTGCTTGGGTGGTAACTAATGACGGTTGGTTGGTTAGTGCTAGTGAGTTAAAGGATTTAAATGAAGTTGTTGCTATTAGTAGTAATGATCGTAGTTATAAAATTAAAACTAAAGTTGTTGATCCGTTAACTGGTCTTTTTTTCTATCGCTTAGATCAGGCTAGTAATTTGGCTTCAGTTAAGCTTGGCGAAAGCGGCTGGAGTCGGCCAGGACAATTATTTTATGGTTTAGATGGTCGCGGTGGACTTAAAGCTATTTGGCTAGAAAGAATTAACCAAGGTAATGAAAACATGACCATTGATGCTAGTGAATTATTAGCTCGCTGGCAATTTTCAAATTCTTGGCCTAATGCTGCCATTTTTAATGGTCAAGGCGATTTGTTTGGCTTAACTAATGGCCAAAATAAATTCATTCCAGTTAACTATATTAAATCAGGGCTAACCGGATTATTAACTAAAAATAGCTTCAAGAGAATTAATCTAGGCTTAGAATATATTGATTTAAATCGTTTATCAGCAGATAAAAGCGGACTTTTAATCAGTGAAGTGGAGGCCGATGGTGTAGCTGAAAAAGCTGGTATTAAAAAAGGGGATATTATTTTAAGTGTTGATGAAATCAATCTTAACGGTGAAATTACGTTAAATGAGATTTTGCAAAGCTACCAAATTGGCGGACGATCAGTAATGGTAATCCAAAGAGATAATCAAAATCGTCAAGTTAATTGCCAATTTTAAATTTTTTTATGAAACTCAAGCAAACTATAGCTTCGGCCAATTTTTCAAAACAAAAAGTCCTTTTGCGGCTAGATCTTAATGTTCCAATGCAAGCTGGACAGGTAACGGAGGACTATAAAATTAAAACTGCATTAAAAACAATTAAAAGTTTGTCAGATCAAGTCGATAAGATTATTATTGCTAGCCATTTAGGTGAGCCAATTGTTGATGGTATACTGGTGACAGGAGCCTTGGAAAAATACAGTTTAAAGCCGATAGCTGATCAATTAGCAATATTATTGGGGGTTAAGGTTAAATTTTTGCCTGGTCAAGATTTAATTAAAATAAAAAAAGATATTGAGCAGGCTCAAGAAAAAATTATTGTTTTGGACAATCTTCGTTTTTGGCCCGGTGAATTAACTAATGATTCTAGTTTTGCTGAACAGCTGGCCAGCTTAGCTGATTGTTACATTAATGATGCCTTTGCTGTGAGTCATCGTCAGCAAGCTTCAGTTTCAGCAATTAAAGATTTTTTACCAAGCTGGGCTGGATTATTGCTTGAAGCCGAGGTTGATAATTTATCCAAGGCCTTGCAGCCAGAGCAGCCTTTGGCGGTTGTTTTGGGAGGAGCCAAGGTCAGTACTAAAGTAAAATTGATTAAAAATCTAGGACAAAAGGCGGATAAAATTTTACTTGGTGGCGGATTGGCTAATAATTTTTTAGCAGCTCAAGGCTATAATATTGGTAAATCTTTGGCTGATGAGGAGAGTATTGCTTTAGCGCAAGAGTTAATTAAGGAGTTTGCTGACAAAATAATTATCCCGAGTGATGTTATTGTGGCTGACGCGTCTGGCCAACCAGCTTGGCGCTTAGCGCAAGAGGTTAAGGATGAAGAAATGATTTTAGATATTGGTCCCAAGACTATTCAAGAATTTAGCCGCCAGATAAAACAGGCTAAAACGATTGTTTGGAATGGTCCTTTGGGTAAGTTTGAAGATGAACACTATAAAAATGGAACATTGTTTGTGGCTAGAGAAATTGCCTGGCAATCACGTGGTGCCGCCTTTGGTTTAGTTGGTGGTGGTGAAACAGTGGCGGCTTTGCAGATGACAGAAATGGCTGGTTATGTTGATTGGGTTTCGACAGCTGGTGGAGCTATGTTGGCCTTTTTAGGTGGAGAAAATATGCCAGGACTAACTGGTTTATTAGAATAATCTTTTAATTATTAATATAAAAAAACCGTATGGCAAAAATTGTCCAACTGACTGCTCGGGAGATTTTAGATTCTCGGGGTAATCCAACTGTTGAAGCTAAAGTAACTTTAGACAATGGTTTAATAGCTAAAGCTAGTGTTCCTTCTGGTGCTTCGACCGGTATTCATGAAGCTCATGAACTTCGCGATGGTGATGCCGCTCGTTATAATGGTAAAGGTGTTTTAAAGGCAGTTAACAATGTTAAAAATATTATTGCACCAAAATTGGTTGGTCAGGAAATTACTGCTTTAATTGAAATTGACCGCTTGATGATTGAACTTGATGGCACTGAAAATAAGGGTAATTTAGGAGCTAATGCTATTTTGGCAGTTTCTATGGCTTGTGCTCGGGCTGGTGCTTTAGCTACTGGTCAGGAGCTTTATGCTTATTTAGCTAGCACTTATAGTTTTGCAACTGATAATTATCGTTTTCCAACTCCAAGTTTTAATATTTTTAATGGTGGCAGTCATGCTGACACTAATGTTGATTTTCAGGAATTTATGGTTTTACCATTAATTACCGGTTCAGTGGCTGAAAAGATTCGTATGGGTTCTGAAGTTTTTCATTCTTTAGGTAAAGTATTGAAGTCTTATAATCTAGATACAGATTTAGGTAATGAAGGTGGTTATGCGCCTCATGTTGAACGTAGCGAGCAGGTGATGGAAATGATTGTGGAAGCGATGTCTAAGGCTGGCTACAAGCCAGGTGAACAGATTGGCTTTGGTTTGGATGTTGGATCATCAGAAATTTTTGATGAAACAACCGGTAAATATAAGTTTGCGTTAGATAACTGGGAATTTACCGCTGATGAACTCATTGCCAAATATAATGAATGGTCAGAAAAATATCCGATTATCTCGATTGAAGATGGATTAGCTGAAGATGATTGGCAGGGCTGGCAGAAACTGACTAATCAATTGGGAAGCAAGATGCTGCTTATTGGCGATGATCTGTTTGTAACTCAGACTAAGCGCTTGCAACAAGGTATCGACAGTAAAGCGGCTAATGCTATTTTGATTAAGCTCAATCAGGTTGGTACTGTTACTGAAACTATTGATTGTATTAAAACCGCTCAAGCTAATGGTTATAAGATCATGATTTCTCATCGAAGCGGTGAAACTACTGATGATTTTATTGCTGATTTAGCGGTTGCTACTGGTGCTGAATATATTAAAACCGGCTCAGCTGCTCGCGGTGAACGCTTGGTTAAGTATAATCGTTTAATGGAAATTGAATTGCAGTTGTCGGGTCAGTATTAATTATGGAGAGTGATAATAGTCAAAATAATAAAAAAATCAGCCCAGTCGTCCTAATCTTATTGGACGGCTGGGGGATTGCTCCTCTGGGGATTGCTAACGTTTTTACTGATAGCAAGTGGCCGAATTTAAAAGAATATTTACAACAATATCCTTTGGCGGCTTTAGCGACGACTGGTCATCCTGACTATCCGGCTAAAGAAGCTTATAGCCAAATTGGCAGTGGTCAAGATAGTCAAGCAATTCCTGGTTTAGGTGATCTTGCCAATCAAACTGGCTTGACCGAATTATTGGACTTGGCTGGTTTAAAGCAGTCTTATATTGCGGAAACAGAAAAGTTTCCGTTACTGGCTGATTACTTGGCCGAAGGTGTTCGTTCGCCTTTGATTAAATATCACTTAATTAGTACGCCGCTTAACAATGATTATCTAAAACAACCATTAGCAGCCAGTCAGCAAGTTATAGAAAGAGCACTGCACTATTGGCATGAAGAGCGGCCTGATTTTTTAGTGGTCAGTTTAGCAGCTTGGAGCTCCGTAGCTCTTTATAGTAATTGGGAAGCAACTGCTAAGGCGGTTGGTTTATTGGATAAATTATTGCCAAAATTAATCGAACCATTACAACAATCAGGGGCGACTATCTTGCTAACCTCAGCCTATGGTCGCCTAGAGAGTTTGATTGATCCTTTAACTGAACAAAAAAACTATGGTCCGAGCAATAATCCAGTGCCACTGGCAATTATTGGTCGACTATGGCAAGGTCAGAGTTTGGGTGAAGGTGAAATTTTTGCTGATGATTTAATTTCTTTGCCGCTAAGTGGTTCGCTTCGGTCAATTGCACCGACAGTGCTGACTTTACTTGGAGTAGAGCGGCCGAGTTATTTGGAGGAGCCTTTATTGCCAAGCGGTATTTAAAATAAAAATATGTCTGTTTTACTGTTAAATGCTGGGTCAACTTCTCTAAAATATCAAGTTTTATCTGACGAGGGAATTGTTCTTAAAAAAGGCGGATCAAGCCGAGTTAAGGATTTTGAACAGGCTTTCAAGCAGATTATTGAAGAGCTTCGTTTTGTCGATGAGATTAGGGTAGTTGGTCATCGGGTTGTCCATGGTGGTGATCGTTATTGTCAGCCAACAGTTATTGATCAAATAGTTTTAGACTATTTGGAAAACATTACTACTTTAGCGCCACTGCACTTACCATTTAATATTTTAGGTATTCATTTAGCTATGGATCATTGGCCGAATTTACCTCAGATTGCTGTCTTTGATACGGCTTTTTTTGCTGAATTACCAGCGGTGGCCAAACTTTATGCTTTACCTAAGAAAATAGCTCAGGAAAATCACTGGCATCGGTATGGTTTTCATGGTTTATCGCATGAATTTTTAACTCAAGCAGCTGCTGAAAAATTGAACAAAAAAATTGAACAGGTTAATTTAATTATTTGTCACTTGGGCGGTGGGAGTTCTGTTTCAGCGGTAAAATTAGGGAAAGCAGTCGATATTTCACTTGGTTGGTCACCAACAGCTGGATTGCCGATGATGACACGGACCGGTGATCTTGATCCAGGTTTATTGTTAGAGATTATTGAAAAAACTCCAGGACAAACTAGTGACGAAAAAATTAAAACAGTTCGTCAATTGCTAAACAAGGAGTCTGGTTTATTGGGACTTAGCGGTTATGACGATTTTCTAGATATTTTAACAGCGAGAAAAAAAGGTGAACAAGCGGCCAAGGAGGCCTTTGATTATTATATTTATCGGATCATTAATTTTATCGGAGCTTACTTTGCTGTGTTAGGAGGCCAGGTTGATGCCGTTGTCCTTAGTGGAGCTATTGGTTTTGGTAGCTTGGATTTGCAGGCGGCGATTTCGCAAAAATTAGCTAGCTGGTGTTCTGCACCAATAATGCCTTTGGCGACCAATGAGGAGCTGGCAATGTTAAGGCAAATAAAAAGTTTGGGGTATTAATCTATGGGATTTAAAAAGATTTGGCATGGTTCGATTGATAGTGTTGGCTGGGCGGCAATTGTAATCGGTTTGTCGTCATTTATCAGCCGTTTCCTTGGCGTTTTTCGCGATCGGATATTGGCTGGACAATTTGGAGCTGGTGATGAACTGGATGCTTATTATGCGGCTTTTCGGGTTCCCGATCTGATTTATAACCTATTGGTCCTCGGTGCTTTATCAGCTGGTTTTGTACCGATCTTTATTAGCTTGCTCAATGAAGAAAAAGATGAGCAAAAAAAAGATGCTTGGCGTTTTGCTAATTTAGTAGCCAATTCTTTATTGATAATTTTGGTAGTTTTGGGTGTTGCTGGGGTTATTTTTGCTCCGCAATTACTTCATTTGTTAACGCCTGGATTTTCGCCAGAAAAATTAGCGCAAACAGTTCAGCTAAGCCGTTTGATGTTCTTGTCGCCAATATTTTTAGGCCTATCGGGAGTAGCTGGCGGTATTTTGCAATCGTTTAAAAGTTTTTTTGTTTATTCATTATCGCCAATTTTTTACAATTTAGGCATTATTGCCGGAGCTTTATTTTTAGCACCAAGATTTGGTTTGATTGGTTTAGCTTGGGGCGTGGTTATTGGTGCGGCCCTACATTTGCTAGTCCAGATTCCAACCTTGAAACATTTTGGTTATAATTGGCAGCCAATTGTTGATTGGCGAGATAGCCAGCTGAGAAAAATTGGACGAATTATGGTGCCACGAACTTTAGGTTTAGCGGTTGGCCAACTCAATTTATTGTCAATGACAGTAATTGCTTCTGGTCTGGCTAGCGGTTCTTTGGCGGTGTTTAATTTGGCTAATAATTTACAATCTTTTCCAGTTGGTATTTTTGGTCTGTCTTTAGCGGTGGCAGCTTTTCCGACGATGTCAGCTTTAGTTAATCAGCCTGATAAATTGCGCGATAGTTTGACTAAAACTATTCGTCAGGCCTTGTTTTTGTTGATTATTTCAACAATTTTGATTATTTCTTTGAGAGCCCAGATTGTTAGGGTTATTTTGGGTTCTGGCTGTTTTGATTGGCGGGATACGATTTTAACTATGCGAACTTTAAGTTATTTTGGTATTTCTATTTTTGCTCAAGCCTTGATAGCGATTTTAACTAGAGTTTTTTACGCCCACAAAGATTCGATGACACCTTTTTGGATTGGCTTATTGTCAACGGTAATTAATATTATTTTAGCTTGGTTTTGGAAAGATTATCTTGGTGTAGCCGGTTTAGCTTTGGCTTTTTCGGTCAGTAATTTAATTAATTTGGGTTTATTGTGGTTGATTTTAAATTTACGAACCAAAGTTTTAGCAACTGCTAAAATCTTTGAAGGTGTTTGGAAGATGTTGGTAGCTGCCGGGATTGCTTGGCCGATAATTTTTGAAATTAAAAAATTAATCGCTCCAATCGTTGATATGAATAAGTTTTGGGGTGTGGCCGGTCAATTAATCGGATCAGCAACGGTTGGAGTGGTGGTTTATTTGGTGATTGGTTTGATTTTAAATTGTAGCGAAGCTCAGCAAATAGTAAGCTTAATTAAGCGTCGTTGGCCGCGCAATAAGAGTTTAACAGTGGTCGATAGTGAACAAGCGCGGGGACTTTAACTTGACGAATAGCAATTTTTATTATAAAAAGTAAACTGTTCTTTGTAAAAAAAGGAGGTTTGAAATGAGGGCAGTTTTGCTCGCTTTATCTTTTGGGGATAGCTATAAAGCTAATAAGAACATTATCGAGAAAATTAAGCGCAATGTTCAGATTTATAGCGACCCGTACATTATTACTGACAAGAATATTGGCGTTCATTTAATGGATAAGATAGATACTCAAAATCTATATATTATTCCAGGCGACGAATGTCAAACCATGTTAACAGCCCTAAAAGCAGGATTAAAAAAGGTAAGGTCTTTAAAAAAGGCTGATCTTTATTTAATTATTGCTTTTCCAGTGGCTCGTCGCGGCTATCGCATCATGCATCGATTAGCGCCGTGGCTAATAATTTATCCGCGTTTTGTTGGTGCTGATTATAGCCGACATGATCAGCAGCGGCGAGCGCGTCATCCTGTTTGGAGTTATTTAATCGAACCATTTTTGTGCGCCATTCCTTGGGCGCTGTATAAAAGGTTTGGTTAAGTAGTTTAAAGATCATCCTAACGATGGTCTTTTTTAAAACTCTTGACAGCTTTAAAAAAGAGGAGTAAAACGGTAAATGCCTACCTCTGGTAGAGTAAATATCAATAAGGAGTGTTTTTAATGCAACACCAAAGAAGAAATAAGCCAACATAGCGTCGAATTCGTAGACACAGTCACTATCATGTACTTTTAAACAAACGCCAGCGCCACTAGCTGGAAAAGATTAACCGATTAACCAATCCCAAAACAAGGAGGACTCTCATGAATGAGAGTATCAATAGATTCGTTTAATCTTTGCCCCAACCAATTATATCGCGTCAAAAAGAAGCACAAAAGTGCTAAGGCATTTTTTCTAGGGTTTCCGATAGGGTTTCCGTAATGACCTATCAACTACTGACCTAGAAAGTCGCCTAAGAATATATTAAATTTGCGAGCCTTTGGTTGGGGCTCTTTTTTATTTTAAAATCCTTTAAAGCCATTGACTTGGAACGATTCGTCCAGCATAATGGGGATATAATCTACGGGTATGGAAAAAATCCGCAATTTTTGTATTATCGCTCATATTGATCACGGTAAGTCGACTTTGGCCGACCGTCTTTTAGAATTTACTGGCACGATTGATCCGCGCAAAATGACCAATCAGGTGTTGGATCGCCTTGATTTAGAAAGAGAGCGCGGTATTACCATCAAATTGACCCCGGTTAACATGAAATATAAGGGCTATGAGCTCAATTTGATTGACACTCCGGGTCATGTTGATTTTAGCTATGAAGTGTCTCGTAGTTTAGCGGCAGTAGAAGGCGCTATTTTGCTAGTCGATGCTACTCAGGGCATCCAAGCTCAAACACTGGCTAATCTTTATTTGGCCTTAGAACAAGATTTGGCAATCATTCCAGTCATTAATAAGATTGATTTGCCAGCCGCTGATGTGGAAAAAACCAAAGCCGAAATCATCAAGCTACTTGGCTGTTCTGAAGATGAAATAATCAGTGCTTCTGGTAAGACTGGTGTCGGCGTTGAGGCAATCTTGGAAAGGGTAATTGAAGCCATTCCCGGGCCGAGTGGTCAGGAAGACAGACCACTTCGGGCGTTGATTTTTGATTCCAATTATGATGAATATCGCGGGGTAGTCGCTTATGTCAGAGTGGTTGATGGCCAGATTAATAAAGGTGACAAGATTAAACTGATGGCCACTAAGGCGGAGAGCGAAGCCTTGGATGTTGGTTTTTTTGACCCCAATTATCATTCCAGCAGTCAGCTAAAGACTGGCGAAATTGGCTATATCATTACCAGTTTTCGTGAAGTTAGTGAATGTCGAGTTGGTGATACGGTTACCTTAGTTAAAACAGCCGATCAAGTTACCTCGCTTAAAGGCTATTCTGAGGTTAAGCCAATGGTTTTTGCTGGTATTTTCCCTAAGGAAGGTAATGAATTTGAGGATCTACGCGAAGCTATGGGTCGTTTAAAGTTAAACGATGCTGCTTTGGTTTATGAGCCAGAGCAATCACAAGCCTTGGGTTTTGGTTTTCGTTGTGGCTTCTTAGGTCTACTTCATTTGGAAATATTTCAGGAACGACTAAGACGAGAGTTTAATTTAGATTTGATTGTAACCGTGCCAAGCGTGGCTTATAAAGTTTTTCGCAAAAATACCAATGAAGCAGAAATTATCCGCAGTCCACAGCAATTGCCGAGTGCTGCTGAAATCGAGCACATTGAAGAGCCGTGGGTAACTTTAGATATTGTCACCCCTAAAGAATATTTGGGGGCAGTCATGAATTTATCACAGGAAAAGCGTGGTATTTATCGCAATACCGAGTATTTAGATGAAACTCGGGTGGTCCTTCATTATGAAATGCCGCTCAGTATGATTTTGACTGATTTTTATGACAAGATGAAAAGTTTTACCTCTGGTTATGGTTCGATCAATTATGAAATGCTCGATTATCGGACCGCTGATGTAGTGCGGTTAGATATTTTAGTAGCCGAAGATTTAGTCGAATCGCTAGCCATGATTGTTTATCGTGATGAAGCTTTCCGTCGCGGCAAGGACGTGGTGACAACCTTAAAAGACACTTTACCTCGTCAGATGTTCGTGATTAAATTGCAAGCAGCCGTTGGCGGGCAAGTAGTGGCCGGTGAAAGGATTTCGGCTTTCCGCAAAGATGTTACCGCCAAATTATATGGTGGTGATGTCACCCGTAAGCGTAAATTATTGGAAAAACAACGCCAAGGCAAGAATAAAATGATGGCTATGGGTCGCGGTAGTGTTGACATTCCTAGTGAAACTTTTGTTAAATTATTAAAGCGTTAATTTTTTATTTTCATATATGAGCAAGAACAAGAAAAAGGTGACTAGACGCCAAGTTATTAAGGTTATTTGGATTGTTATTAGCACTTTTGTGGTTATCTCAATGGTGGCTTGGACAATGCTTCTCGGCTTTTAATATGATGGACGAGCGCCTCTGGCAGGTGGCGCCAGTTTCACTGGAGGGCGGTTGTGATTTAACCGATCTTGGCCTGCCGGAAGTTATTGTAAAGATTCTCAAAAATCGAGGAATAAATGAATTGACTGCGGCTCGTCAATTTTTAGGCTTAGAGCCGGTGGCTTGTGGTGCTGGTGAGCTTAGCCAATTGAATGAGGCTGTCGAGATAATCGTTAAGCATATTAAGGCTGGCAACTTGATTGTTGTTTATGGTGATTATGATGCTGATGGCGTGACCGCTAGCACTATTTTGCTAGAAACTTTGGCCACGTTAAGGGGTAAGACTAAAATTTGGCTACCAGACCGGGTAACCGAAGGCTATGGTCTCAATCAGGCGGCTATTGATGAATTAGCAGCGGCTGGGGCTAAATTGATTGTTACTGTTGATACTGGTATCCGCAACAAGGCCGAAGTGGCCTATGCTCAAGCTAAGGGCATTGAGGTGGTGGTTACCGATCATCACCGTGAATCGCCGGATGCTAATGATTGGCCAGATTGTCCAATCATTGATCCAATTATGCTCAAGGAAAATTATCCTTGTAAATATTTGGCCGGTGTTGGCGTTTCTTTTAAGCTAGTTGAAGCCATTTTGCAGCGTTCAATTATTGCTGAAGAACAAAAAGCTACTTTGCGTGAGCGTTGTCTCGATTTAGTAGCTTTAGGAACGATTGCTGATTGTGTGCCTTTGGTGGGGGAAAATCGTCAGTTAGTGCGACAAGGTATTGAAGTGATGAATAAATGGCAACGAGTCGGACTTCGCGAATTAGCTCGAGTTGCCCAGATTAATGGCGATGTTAATGAATGGAATATTAGTTGGCAATTAACACCGCGAATTAATGTAGCTGGTCGCCTAGATCATGCTAATGCCGCTTATCGTCTACTGACTACCACTGATCAAGCGGAAGCCGCGCAGTTGTCTGAAGATTTGAATATTAAAAATATTGAACGACAGCAAAAGACTCAAACTATTGTTGAGTATTGTTTAAATGAACTCTTGGAATTGCAGCAAGAAGATAGTTTACTAGCCTTTGTCAGCCGCGGCGCTGAACCGTGGCCCGAGGGGATTATTGGTTTGGTAGCTGGTCGTTTGTCGGAAAAATTAGCTAAACCAGTCTTAGTGATCACAAAAAGTGATCATGGCTATAAAGGCTCAGGTCGTAGCAATGTTGAAGGTTTTAATTTGATTTCTCAACTAGAAGAAGTGGCAGACGACTTAGAGAAATATGGCGGTCATGCTGGTGCTTGCGGTTTTAGTCTGACTGTCCAGCAACTGCCAAATTTTTTAAATAATATTAAAAAGTCAGCCGCCGCTAAGCTAGTTGGTCTTGATTTGCGGCCAAAATTATTGATTGATGCAGAACTTTCCATTGAAGACATTGACCTAGAAACTGCTGAATGGTTAGAAAAGCTAGCACCTTTTGGTCAAGCCAATCCGCAGCCAAAACTAGTGGCTTATCGCCAAACTATTCGCGATATTAATACTATGGGAGCTAATAGCCAACACATTAAGCTTCGTTTAGGTAGTTATTGGGCTTTAGCTTTTGGCCAGGCAGAAAATTTGAAGCATTTACAGCGTGGCAATCAGATTGATTTGGTGTATAATTTAGATATCAATCGTTGGCAAGGCCAAGCCGAGCCCCAGCTTAAAATTATTGATTTGCGCCTAACGGCAGAATAATATTTATGAGTAAAATTTTACCAGAACAATTAATTAGCTTTACTGATGGTGGAGCTCGCGGCAATCCTGGTCCGGCTGGTATCGGGGCAGTGCTGACTACTCTTGATGGTCAAACCGTCGGTGAATGGTCGGAATTTTTGGGTAGTACCACTAATAATCAAGCTGAATATCGAGCTTTGCTGCTGGCTTTAAAACAGGCACAAGCTCTAGGAGTCAAAGAATTAGAGTGCCGGCTGGATAGCGAACTAGTAGTTAAGCAATTGCGCGGTGAATATAAGGTTAAACATCCAGAGTTAAAGCCGCTTTATGAGATGGCTACGACACTAGCCAAAGGTTTTGCGAAAATAGTTTTTAAACATATTCCTCGAGCTCTTAATAAAAGAGCTGATGAACTGGCTAATGAAGCCATGGATCGAGGCCAATAGTTTTTATAGGAGGGGTTTCAGGATGCATAGCTCAGTTGGTTAGAGCGTACGGTTCACATCCGTAAGGTCACAGGTTCGAATCCTGTTGCGTCCACTAAACATTTTATATGGGACAAAAAATAATTAATATTATTTACGGACTAGCGATTATTTTTCTAGCAATTCTGGTTTTAAGGTCAAAACCAGAACCGGTTATGCCAGAGCCGCAGACAATTATCAAGACACCACAGTATTCTGGTAATCAGATTATCGGCCACCCTTTCGAAGGCGATCCGGTAATTATCAATAGCGGACAGATAATCAATCAGCCCTAAGGCTGATTTTTTATTTGACTAAAACCTTTAGGGCGGTATAATGAAATTAGATCAGACAGCCAGTGGGCAGCCGCTGTTTAGTTTACTAAACAGAGGAAAGTCCGGACTCCCTGAGTGCTTCGGCGCTCTGTCGTGATAACGGGTAACGCCCGCCGCGTCGACTGCAAAGCCGGCGTAGGGAAAGTGCCACAGAGACAATACTAGCGGTTATACCGTCAAAGGTGAAAAGTCAGTTGGTGTTGCGGCTTGCCGTAGCTACAGCTGTCGCCAATCAGTGATGATTGGTTGTGGTAAACCCTATCTGGAGCAAGAGCAAACTTCTGGCTTGCCGGAAGAGAAAGTAGCTCGCTGGAGCCACTGAGCAATTAGTGGCCAAGATAAATGGCTGCCGTCCCTTTAGGGATACAGAATCCGGCTTATAGCTGGCCGTCGATCAACAATTTTAAAACTAATATGAAACGCAGCGAATTATTTTTTTCTTTTATCCTAGTTCCCGTTGATTTTTTAATGATTGTTTTAGCGGGTATTTCCGCTTATCATTTGCGTGCCAGTGATATGGCGACTGGTATTCGGCCAATCTTATACAATTTGCCATTTGGTGAGTACTTATTGTCACTATCAATTGTTGCAATGGCTTGGCTAGCTATTTTTGCTATTGCCGGGCTATATCGGGCTCGCGGAATTGGGCGTTTTGAAGAGCTCAATCGTGTTTTCTTTGCTTGTTTTGCTGGTTTTGGCCTAATTGTTATTTTTATTTTCTTTTTTCGTGAGTGGTTTTCTTCACGGTTTATTATTTTAGCTGGCTGGTTGATTGCCTGGGCTTATGTTAGTTTGGCGCGAATGTTTACGCGCTTAATTCAAAAGCAATTATTTCGTTTTAATATTGGAGTTCACCGAGTGGTCATTGTTGGTCGGGGCGCTTCAGCGGATAAATTGATTCAAGAATGGTTTAGTCATCGCTCACGTGGTTATCAAGTGGTTAAGCACTATGATGATTTTAGCTTGGAAACAGCCCAGGAACTAGAGGATTATTTGCAAACAAAAACCGCTGATGAAATTATTCAGGCTGATCCCAATTTAAGTAAGGCTGAAATTGTGCGGTTGTATGATTTTGCTGATGAGCATCATTTGACCTTTAAATATATTGCCGACCTTTTAGATACTAAGGTTTTGAAGACTGAAGTGGATGAAATGGCTGGTATTCCAGTAGTTGAAGTTAAAAAAACTCCGCTTGATGGCTGGGGCCGGATTTCAAAGCGTATTTTTGATATTATTGTTTCAAGTATTTTAATTGCTATTTTGAGTCCTATTTATTTACTAACAGCCATTGCCATTAAGCTTGATTCAGCTGGTCCAGTTTTCTTTAGTCGCTTGGATGATGGTTCGCCACTCTGTCGGATTGGTCAAGCTGGTAAAAAGTTTCGTTATTTCAAGTTTCGTTCCATGGTGCCGGGAACCGACAGTCTTCGTTATACCGAATTAGCTGATCAAAATTTGCGCGGTGATGGGCCAATGGTCAAGATTAAAAATGATCCACGCGTTACTCGAGTTGGCAAGTTTATTCGTCGTTTTAGTATTGATGAACTATCTGAATTATTTTTGGTTTTTATTGGTTCAATGAGCTTAGTTGGCCCAAGACCTCATTTACCTGAAGAGGTGGCCAAGTATGAACGACATCACAAGAAAGTTTTAACGATTAAGCCTGGGATTACTGGATTGGCTCAAGTATCTGGTCGCTCGGATTTAAGCTTTGAAGAAGAGGTTAAATTGGATATTTACTACATTGAAAATTGGTCACTGGCTCGTGATATCAAGATATTATTACGGACGCCAATGGCGGTGCTTAAACATCGTGAAGCTGCTTAAATATGAAAATTGCTTTAATTCATGATCATTTAGCGCAAGACGGTGGCGCCGAGAAAGTGCTCAAGGTAATTGCTGAAATGTATCCGCAAGCCGATATTTATACTTTGCTTTACGAAAAAAAGCATGCGGATAAATATTTTTCCGGTCGCACCATCAAGACTTCTTTTATCCAGAGAGTTCCCGGGGGAGTTAAACATTATCAGTGGTTTTTGCCGTTTATGCCAATGGCGGTCGAATTTTTTGATTTATCTGATTATGATTTGGTGATTTCTGATGCTAGCGCTTTTGCCAAAGGGGTAATTACGACAACCGATGTACCTCATATTTGTTATTGCCATACGCCAACGCGTTATCTTTGGGATTATACTCATAAATATATTGCCGAGCTTCATTATAATAAGTTTTTAAAGAAAATCGTTTCTTTATTTTTAAATTATTTGCGGCTTTGGGATCGCCAGTCAGCTGATCGGGTGGATTATTTTATTGCCAATTCCAAAACTGTCCAAAAGAGGATTAAAAAATATTATGGCCGCACGAGTCAAGTCATTTATCCGCCAGTTGATACTGATAAAATAACTCTAGCGACAGGAGAAGGGCGGTATTTTTTAGCTGGTGGACGAATTGTTACTTATAAGCGGTTTGATTTGATTGTTGAGGCTTTTAAAATATTAGGTTGGCCACTTAAGATTTTTGGTGATGGCGTTGATTTGGCCCGTTTAAAGAAAATCGCTGAAGGTCAAACTAATATTGAATTTTTAGGCCGAGTCAGCGAAGCTGAAAAGATTGAGCTTTATCGTGGAGCCCAGGCTTTTATTAACCCGCAAGAAGAGGATTTTGGTATTACGGTGGTTGAAGCGATGGCGGCTGGTCGTCCAGTAATTGCTTATGCTAAAGGCGGTGCCATGGAAACTATAATTGACGGGCAAACCGGCTTACTTTTTCCAGAACAAACAGTTAATTCTTTGAAAGAAGCTTTAGAAAAATTTAAAGAAATTAATTTTAATGCGGCTGCAATTAGGCAAAGAGCGGAAGAGTTCTCTCGTCAAGAATTTGAAAAGCAATTCCGAACTTTTGTTGAACAAGCGCTTCTCGATTTTAGGAATCAATAAGATATGCGGATAGCCGTTGATGTTCGTCCATTGTTAGCTCGCCAAATTAGCGGTATTCCTGAGTATACTGGTCGTTTGATTGAGGCTTTAATCAAAGCTCACCCGGAAGTCGAGTGGGTTTTATTTTATAGTAGCTGGAAGAAAAAGCCAGACAATTGGCTTTATTTAGCTGATCAACCAAATGTTTGTTGGCGGCAGTTTAAGAGACCTAACAAATTGGTTAATATTTTAGCGACTTTATTTAATCGGCCATTTTTGGATCAGCAAATTAAGGCTGATGTTTGGCTCTTACCACATTTTAATTTTACACCGCTTTCAGGACAAACCCCGACGGTTTTAACGATTCATGATTTGTCATTTTTACGTCAGCCGGAATTTTTTTCTGGTCGCCAAAGACTGTGGCATGCTAGCTTGAGGCTTCAAAAATTAGTTGAGCGAGTAAATAAGATTGTAGCTATTTCGGAAAATACCAAGCGAGATTTACAAGAGCTTTTGGGTGTGCCGGAAAATAAAATTGAAGTTATTTATTCAGCGGTTGGTGAGCAATTTCGGCCATTAAAACAAGCTGAATTATTGCCGATTAAGCAAAAATATAATTTGCCTGATAGATATATTTTATCGTTAGCCACTTTTGAACCGCGCAAAAATTTAGCCACAGTTATCAAGGGTTTTGATAACTTATTGAGTCGCCGTCCTGATTTGCAGGATTGTCAGTTGATAATTGCTGGTGGGCAGGGTTGGCGCCATGGTCAAGCTAGAAATGCTTGGAAAAAGGCGATTAATCAGAAAAATATTAAATGGTTAGGCTATTTGCCAGCGGCTGATTTGCCAGCGGTTTATAATTTAGCTAGCGCTTTAATCTATCCTTCTTTTTATGAAGGTTTTGGTTTACCAGCTTTAGAAGGGATGGCAACCGGTCGACCAGTCATTACTTCGAGCGTGACTGCCTTACCAGAAGTAGTTGCTGGTGCAGCGATAATGATTGATCCAGCGGATAGTCAAGCTATTGCTCGAGCGATAGAACAAATTTTTTCTGATAAAAATTTAGCTGAAGAACTTGGTTTAGCTGGGCAAAAAGTAGCCGCTAAGTTTAGTTGGCAAAAGACGGCTGAGGCTTACTGGCAACTATTAAAAAAATAAGAAAGACCCTGACAAAACGGGTCTTTTTTGTTATACTAAAGGTAGCTTAATAGGCAGTTTAATTTTTGAATTTCCCCTCATGTCCAATCAGTCTTTTGTCCATCTTCATGTTCATAGCCACTATTCTTTACTGGATGGTTTAGGTAAAATTGACGAATTAGTCGAGATGGCCAAGGCTGATAATGCTCCCGCTGTTGCTTTAACCGATCACGGGGTTATGTACGGCGTGGTTGAGTTTTACCAAAAGTGTAAAAAAGCTGGCATTAAACCAATTATCGGGGTGGAAACTTATTTGGCGCCTGGTTCGCGCCATGACAAGAGTAGCCAAAATGAGCGTAATTATCATTTGGTACTACTGGCTAAAAATCAGACTGGCTATCATAATCTTTTGAAGTTAGTTAGTATTGCTCATTTGGAAGGCTTTTATTATAAGCCGCGTATTGATTGGGAAACTCTTTGTCAGTATAGTGATGGCTTAATCGCCATGAGCGCTTGTTTGGCTGGAGAAATTCCGCGGCTAATTGTATCTGATCGTTATGAGCAAGCCAAAGAGCGAGCTTTAGAATATCTAAATTTATTTGGTGAAGGTAATTATTATTTAGAACTCCAGGACAATCCTAGCTTGCCGGAACAGGCGATTGCTAATGAAGGCTTGATTCGTATCTCTCAAGAAACCGGCATTCCTTTGGTAGCGACTAATGATGTTCATTATTTAAGGGGAACTGACAAAGATGTTCAGGATGTTTTGCTTTGCCTGCAAACTAAACGCAAAAAGAGTGAAACAGCTAGAATGAGCATGCTGGATATTGATTGTTCTTTCCGGTCGGCCGAGGATATGGCAGCTGTTTTTTCGGAAACGCCAGAAGCGATTAGTAATACCTTAAAAATTGCCGAACAGTGTGATTTAGATTTAGAAATGGGGCAGGTATTGTTACCGGTTTTTGAGGTTCCGGCAGGGCTGACAGCTCAAGATTATTTACGCCAGCTTTGCTTAGAGGGTTTGGTTAAGCGTTATGGCCAGATTTACGAAGAAATCGATCAGGTTTATCGAGAAAGAATGGATTATGAACTGGAAATTATTGCCAAGATGGGTTTTCCAGATTATTTTCTGATCGTCGCTGATTTTATTAATTGGTCGAAAGATAATGGCATTGTTGTTGGACCAGGTCGTGGTAGCGCGGCCGGATCTTTAGTTTGTTATCTAATTGGTATTACTGAACTTTGTCCGATTAAATATGATTTGCTTTTTGAGCGTTTCTTAAATCCGGAGCGTATTTCGATGCCTGATATTGATACTGATTTTGCTGATGTTCGTCGTGAAGATGTGATTGAATATGTGGCGCAAAAATATGGCCGTGATCATGTTTCGCAGATTATGACCTTTGGAACTATGGCTGCCCGTATGGCAGTGCGTGATATTGGCCGTGTTTTGGATGTTAGTTATGATTATTGTGATAAACTGGCCAAGATGATTCCGATGATGACGAAATTGCCAGAAGCTTTGGAGCAGGTGCCAGAACTTAAACAGATCTATAAACAAGATCCGCAAGCCAAGCAAATTATTGATTATGCTTTGCGGCTCGAGGGTTGTGCCAGACACTCCTCAACCCATGCTTGCGGTATTTTAATTACTAAAGATCCATTAACTGAATACACACCGATTCAGCATGCTTCATCGGCGGATAAATCAATCGTCTGTCAGTACTCACTGCATCCAGTGGAAGATTTAGGTTTGCTTAAAATGGACTTTTTGGGTTTGAAGAATCTTACCATTATTGAATCAGCCATTCGAATCATTAAAGCTACAACCGGAGTTGAGATTGATATTAATAATATTCCCCTAGATGATGAGAAATCATTCAAGCTTTTTCAGGATGGTGAAACGACTGGTGTTTTTCAGTTTGAATCTTCTGGCATGAAGCGCTATTTGCGCGACTTGAAGCCGAATAATTTGGAAGACATTATTGCTATGGTGGCTTTGTATCGTCCTGGTCCGATGGAGTGGATTCCTGATTATATTGCTGGCAAGCACGGTGTTAAAAAGCCGCAATATTTACATCCGAAATTAGAACCGATTTTATCGAGGACTTATGGTGTGGCTATTTATCAGGAGCAGGTTATGCAAATTGCTCGTAGTTTGGCTGGTTTTACTATGGGGCAAGCCGATGTGCTTCGTAAGGCTATGGGTAAGAAGATTGTTAAACTGCTGGCAGAGCAAAAAGAAAAGTTTATTGCTGGTTGTGTTGGGAATGGTATTGATGGAGCTTTGGCGGAAAAAGTCTTCTCGTTTATTGAGCCATTTGCTGGTTATGGTTTTAATCGTTCACATGCAGCCTGCTATGCCATGGTGGCTTATCAGACAGCTTATCTTAAAGCTAATTATCCGACAGCTTTTATGGCAGCATTATTAGCAGCTGATCAGCAAAATAGTGATCGGGTAGCGATTGAGATTGAAGAGTGCCGCCATATGGGGATTGAGGTTTGTCAGCCTGATATCAATCAATCATTTGATTCTTTTACGGTAGTTGATGAAAAATTAGTTGACCATCCAACTATCCGTTTTGGTCTTTTGGCTATTAAAAATGTTGGCGAGCACATTGCTCAAGTAATTAAAGATGAGCGTAAGGCTAATGGCCAATATAAAGACATGGCTGATTTCTTGCAAAGAGTGACTGACAAAGATCTCAATCGCAAATCTTTGGAAAGTTTAATAAAAGCCGGTGCTTTTGATGAATGGCTGGATCGTCAGCAGTTACTGCAAAATATTGAAATTATTTTGAAATATAATAAAGATATTAATCAAAATAGATTGAGCGGCCAGAATAGCTTATTTGCTGGAGTTGGCGGTATTGAGCATCCGCCACTTCGTTTAGAACCGGCGCCACTGATTGATCGTCAAACTAAGCTGGCTTGGGAGCGAGAGCTTTTAGGGCTTTATATTACTGAACATCCGTTTGTTGATTATCGTAAGCAGCTAGAGGCAACAGTAACGCCAATTAGAGATTTGTCTAAATTTTCCAATGAACAAACTGTAATTATTGGCGGTATGGTGGCTAGTAGTAAAAAGATTATGACTAGAGCTAATCAGTCAATGTTGTTTGTTAAATTAGAGGATGATACCAGCAGTACTGAAGTGATTGTTTTTCCAACTTTGCTCGCAGCAACCGCTGAGGTTTGGCGCGATGGCCAGGCGGTTTTATGCCAAGGAACCATTTCAGATAAAGATAATGAACGAAAAATTTTAGCCGAAAAGGCAATCTATCTAACCTTGGATAATTTACCAGACCAGTTGGCAGCTTTTCGTGAATTACCAGGTGCCAAAAAGAAGGTGCGAAATGGCAGTTGGGGAGTGAAGGAAGAGTCACGGCCGAGTGGTCCAGTAATAACTGGTCCAGCTAATAGCTTGCCTGATCCTTTGAATTTAATTTTAAATAGTGAATTTAGCCAAGAGGAATTAGTTTTATTAAAAGAGATACTTCTGCAATATCCGGGCAGCAACCAGGTATTCTTAGAAATCAATCTAAATGGTGATAAAAAGCTTATAGCAACTGGCTTTCAGGTTGATCGTCAACCAAAGCTATTAAGTGACTTGATGGCAAAATTTGCAGGAAAGGTGAGATTTTAGGTATAATATAGATAGAAAATTATTAAATTATTTTATGCCTCAAAAAAAATCAGCGGTTGTGTCGCGCCAGCAGTCGGCCAAGCAACCAGCTCGTCGTTTGGCTGGCCGTCCACCTAAGGTTCGTCCTGCTAAAATGACTACTAAAAAAACAACCACTAAATCAGTGGTAAAACCAGTTAAAAAAACAATGGCTAAAACAGTAGTTAAGCCGGCCAAGAAGATTGAAGTCAAGACTAAGCCAGTTGCCAAGACTAAACCAGCAATTAAAGCTAAGTCGATAAATAAGACTAAATCAATTACTAAAAAAGCTTTAGCGCCGGTTAAGAAAAAGGCGCCAGCACAGCCACAGGTGGTAGTAGTCACTAATCAGCCTTTAGTAACTGAGCAAGAATTTACAGTTTGGGAAGAAGCTCGCGAGACACCAGTTGAAGAAACAATGCCTAGTGGCAATCTTGAAGATTATCCAATTGAACAACATGTTTTTGAAGAAGAACCAGAAATGATTGATGAAGCTGAATGGTTGGAAGAAGTTGAGCTGGAACCAGAACAAAATTCTAGCCGTCTTTATCGTCGTTTAGCTTTTTTCTTTTTAGGCTTAATTGCTATCGTGGTTTTGGCGATGTCTTATTATTCTTTGGTTAGAGTTGATATTACTTTATTTCCAGCTAGCGATGTCCAGACAATTAATAAGACGATTAATTTAACTGACAGTGCTCCGGTTGGTGCTGAAGCTCTGCCGAGTAAATTTATTCAAGAAACTGTTGAATATAAGCAGACTTTTTTAGCTACTGGTCAAGAACAAACAACTGGAGAGGCAACTTTAGCCGGTCAAGTAGTTTTGATTAACGAAACTGGTAAAGATCAGCCGCTTAGAGCAACAACTAGATTAATCACTAGTAGCGGTGTTTTATATCGTCTTAAAGATTATGTTAATGTTCCGGCTGGTGGAAGGGTAACGGCTAATGTCTATGCTGACAGTGTCAAAGCCGAAAATGCTATTGGCGTTCAAACTAAATTCACGATCCCTGGTCTTTGGGCTGGATTGCAAGAAAAGATTTACGCTATTGCTGAACAACCAATAAATTATCAAGTTGCTAGCAAGCCAGTGGTGACAGTTTACGACATTGATCAGGCTATTGCTCAGGCCAAAAGCATGGCAATGCAACAAGCTAAAGATAAAATTGCCCCAGAAATTGGTTCGGAAACTGTTATTTATTGGACTGATGAAAATAATTGGCCAGTTAGTGTCAATGCTAAAGCTGGCGAGAATAAAGCTGATTTTACAGTTGCAATCAAAGCAACTATTGGAGCCGCGATTGTTAATCAGGAAACAATTGAGAATAGCTTGATTGATCAAAATAATCCAGCGGCAGTTATTAACAAGCAATCGCTTAGCTATCGCTTAATTAGTTGGGCACCAGAACAGCATCAGGCCCAACTAGAAATTAGTTATAGCAGTAATTTGGCTTTTAATCGTCCAGAACAGTTAATTAATGAGAAAGACTTGGTTGGTATGAGCCGTAAACAATTAGACAATTATTTAAACAATCAAACTAATTTGATTAAATATAAAACTGATTGGCATCCAAGTTTTTTAAATAAAGTTCCTGGGACTGATAAGATTAATTTAAAACTAGGTCGATAAGATTATTATAGATTTTTTCGATAAAATAAAACTGCGGCTTAGCCGCAGTTTTATTTTATGTAAAGAAGAATTTTTAAATATCAAGATTAGTAACTTTTTTAGCATGAGTTTGGATAAAGTTTTTGCGGGGAGCCACTTCATCGCCCATAAGCATTTCGAAAATTTCATTAGCTAGGGCAGCGTCTTCAACACTAACTTGTTTTAAGACGCGATTTTCTGGATTCATAGTGGTTTCCCAAAGTTGTTCTGGATTCATTTCACCAAGACCCTTGTATCGTTGAATGTGTAAGCGAACTGCTTTTGGTTCTTTGGCTTTGCTTTCATTTTCTTCGTCTTTTTCGCTTTCTTTGGTGGCTTCAGTAACATCTTCGTCATCTTCTTCACTAATAATAGCTTCAACAGTTGAACCGCCGAATTCTGTTACGATTTTATCCTTTTCTTCATCACTGTAAGCGTAGCGAACCGCAGCACCTTTTTTAATCTGATAAAGTGGTGGTTGAGCAATATAGAGGTGTCCCTCATTAACTAGAGGAGTAAAGTGACGGAAAAATAAAGTCAGTAGCAAGGTTCGAATATGGGCGCCATCAACATCGGCATCAGTCATGATAACAATGCGATGATAACGTAGTCGACTGACATCAAATTGGTCGTCAATATTGGTACCTAAAGCAATGACCATGTTTTTGATTTCATTGTTTTCAAGCATCTTGTCTAAACGAGCTCTTTCAACGTTTAGAATTTTGCCACGTAATGGTAGAATTGCTTGAAAACGACGATCGCGGCCTTGCTTAGCACTACCGCCGGCACTATCACCCTCAACAATAAATAATTCACAATCTTCAGCCTTACGACTAGAACAATCAGCTAATTTACCAGGTAGAGTGGCTCCGTCTAAAGCACTTTTACGTAAAATAGCAGTACGAGCAGTGCGAGCGGCAATACGAGCTTGAGCTGATAGAAAACATTTGGCAATAATTTGTTCAGCTTCTTTAGGGTGTTCTTCTAAAAAGATACTCAAAGCTTCACTGCAGACTTGTTCAACACAGCCTTTAATTTCAGCATTGCCAAGTTTGCCTTTAGTTTGGCCTTCAAATTGTGGGTTTGGCAGCTTGACGCTAATAATTGAAACTAAACCTTCACGAACATCATCACCGGTTAGATTCTCGTCTTTTTCTTTAAGTAGGTTTTTAGCTCGAGCATAATTGTTTAAAACACGAGTTAAAGCAGTGCGAAAGCCAACTAGGTGAGTCCCGCCTTCGGGATTAATAATGTTGTTAGCAAAAGCTAGAACGGTTTCATTGTAGCCATCGTTATATTGTAGAGCAATTTCAACTTTGTTATCTTCAACTTCTTTTTCAATATAAAAAACTGTTTCATTCTTAACCTGATTATTGCGATTTAGACTGCGAATATAAGAACGAATGCCACCTTCAAAATAAAAAGTATAATTTTTTTGACAATGATGCGGCCGGCGATCATGCAGTTTGACCTTAACGCCTTTAGTTAAATAGGTCTGTTGTCTGAAATGGTCTAAAATAGTGCCCCATTTAAAATCGGTGGTATCAAAAATAGTGCCGTCTGGTTTAAAGGTAATAGTTGTGCCATGACGGTCAGGATCGGTTTTACCAACTTTTTTAACTGGACCCATTGGTTTGCCGCATTCATACTCTTGTTCCCAAACAGCGCCATCACGATAAACAGTGGCCTTGAGGTAAGTACTTAGAGCATTAACAACAGAAACGCCGACACCATGCAAACCACCGGAAATTTTATAACCGCTACCGCCAAATTTACCACCAGCATGAAGCTTGGTCATAACCGTTTCGAGAGCGGAAACGCCAGTTACTTTATGAATATCAACTGGAATACCGCGACCATTGTCGCAAACCTCAACCATACCGTTATCGAGTAGGGTTATTTCGACATAATCAGCATAATTAGCCATGACTTCGTCGAAACTATTATCGGCAACTTCCCAGATTAAATGATGAAGACCAGTTGATGAAGTTGAGCCAATATACATGCCTGGACGTTTGCGGATCGGCTCCAGACCCTCGAGGACGGTAATTGCTTCAGCACTGTATTCAGCAGTCGCTTGTTGAAAATTCTTG
>ENA-UPXM01000499-UPXM01000499.1-activated-sludge-metagenome-genome-assembly--contig:-NODE-499-length-56827-cov-8.272758_pt1 | contig 56827 bp, 54 predicted proteins | sample MGYA00238178_ERZ772708 | MGnify/ENA primary metagenome ERZ772708 (study PRJEB29002, sample SAMN05720212) | activated sludge metagenome | isolation source: anaerobic digester from wastewater...
GCGAGCATTACTTTGCTATGCCGCGGCTGAGCTCTGTAACACGTCTGTGGAGATTGCTGATGCTGCTGCCAGCGCAGTCGAGCTTATTCACGCGTATTCATTGGTGCATGACGACATGCCTTGCATGGACGATGACGATTTACGGCGCGGCAAACCCAGTTGCCATAAGCAATATGATGATGCAACAGCGTTATTGGTGGGCGATGCCCTGCAAAGCCTGGCATTTGAGGTGTTAGCAGCCCCGCATTTGTGTGCGGATGGCCATCAGCAAGTGCAAATGCTGCAAATTTTAGCCAAAGCCTCTGGCTCAACGGGCATGGCGGGCGGCCAAGCGATTGATTTGGGCGCAGTTGGCAAGCCACTGACGCAGCCCCAGCTTGAAGGCATGCATCAACTCAAAACTGGCGCGCTCATTCAGGCATCGGTATTGTTGGGTGCCAACAATGGCAACACCGCGCAAATCAATGCGGTTCGCGCCTATGCGCACAATATTGGCCTGGCCTTTCAAGTGGTGGACGATATTTTAGATGTAGAGGCCGACACCAGCACCTTGGGCAAAACTGCGGGTAAAGATGCCTTGAGTCATAAGCCAACTTATGTCACGCTATTAGGCTTGGCTTCTGCCAAAGCATACGCCGCAGCCTTATACGATAAAGCCCTTGCGCCACTTGCTCCTTTTGGTGAAGAGGCAAGACGTTTGCGCGAACTTGCCAGCTTTATCACCCAGCGGCAATTTTAAGAAAATTAGCGCTTTTGACGACACGGTTTTTAACATTACTTAACGCCCTTTTTGAAGCATTTATGGCAAAATAACTTGTGACTTCCCTTCCTCGCCTACCCATTCTTGACGCCATTGATTTTCCCGCACAGTTGCGGCAGCTTGAGCGTGCGCAACTGCCGCAACTGGCCGCTGAGCTACGCGCGTTTATCATTGAGAGTGTGGCAAAAACAGGTGGGCATCTGGCCTCTAATTTAGGTGTGGTAGAGCTTACCATTGCGCTGCACTATGTATTTAATACGCCTGATGACCGCTTAGTATGGGATGTAGGCCACCAAACCTATCCGCATAAAATGCTCACGGGCCGGCGCGAGGCCATGCAGCATTTGCGCAAACCAAAAGGCATTGCCGGATTTCCACGCCGCACCGAAAGTGAATTTGATACGTTTGGCACCGGGCATTCCAGCACGTCTATATCCGCCGCACTGGGCATGGCCGTGGCTGCCCAAAAGGCAGGCTTAGAGCGTCGTGCAGTCGCGATTATCGGTGATGGTGCGCTCACGGGCGGCATGGCGTTTGAGGCGCTCAATAATGCTGGCAATATGGATGCTAACTTGTTAGTTGTACTCAACGACAACGACATGAGCATCTCAGACAATGTAGGTGGTTTAAACCGTTATTTAGCTAAATTACTCGCCAGTCGCTTTTATGGCACCATTCGGCAATCAGGCAAAAAAGTGTTGTCCGGCATGCCGCATGTGCAAGAATTTGCCAAGCGTGCTGAAGAGCATGTAAAAGGCATGGTGCTGCCTGGCACGCTGTTTGAAGAGTTAGGCTTTAATTACATTGGCCCGATTGATGGACATGATTTAGACGCACTCATCACAGCCCTGCAGAACATTAAACAGCTCAAAGGCGCGCAATTTCTACACATTGTCACGCAAAAAGGCAAAGGATATGAGCCGGCCGAAGACAACCCCAACAAATTTCATGGTGTTGGCAAATTTGACCCAAGCAATGGCGATGCAATTACCAGCGTTTCTAAAAAAACCTACACGCAGGTATTTGGCGAATGGCTGGTGGACATGGCCGATGCCGACGAGCGACTCATTGGCATTACCCCTGCGATGTGCGATGGCTCGGGGCTCAATGCGTTTGCAGAAAAATATCCACTGCGCTATTTTGATGTGGGCATCGCGGAGCAGCACGCGCTTACGTTTGCTGCCGGCATGGCCTGTGATGGCTTAAAGCCTGTGGTGGCGATTTACAGCACTTTTTTACAGCGCGCTTACGACCAGCTGATTCATGATATCGCGCTACAAAACTTACCCGTTTTATTTGCCATTGACCGCGCAGGCTTAGTAGGTGCGGATGGCCCCACCCACGCGGGCAGCTTTGATTTAAGTTTTTTACGCTGTATTCCCAACATCATCATCATGGCCCCCAGTGATGAAAATGAATGCCGGCAGATGCTCACCACTGGCTTTCAGCATCATGGCCCTGCGGCGGTGCGCTACCCACGCGGTAGCGGCACTGGCGTTGCAACAGAAACCGCACTCAATGCCATTGCCATTGGCAAAGGTGAAATTAAACGTAGTAGCCAGAAACTTAAGCAAAAAGTGGCTATTTTAGCCTTTGGCTCAATGCTCACTCCAGCACTGGAAGCCGCAGAAAAGCTTGATGCAACCGTTGCCAACATGCGATTTGTGAAGCCGCTAGATACCGCGCTGATAGCTGCGTTAGCAAAAAATCACGATTTAATCGTGACTATTGAAGAAAACGCCGTCATGGGTGGTGCGGGTGCTGCGGTGATGGAAGCATTGCAAGCCATGCACATCGTCACACCGATTTTATGCCTTGGCCTGCCCGATAGTTTCATTGAGCATGGTGACCATGCAACCATGTTGGCTGAATGTGGTCTAGACGCAAGTGGCATCATTTCCGCCATTGAGCAAATAATACCTTAGTGTTATACTCAGGTATTGTGAAGCCTGAGACAACCTCTAGAACTGGAATATCATGACAAAATCCACACATGCTGCAACGATTGAAGACGTACAAAACACGGTAGACACCCGCCATATTGCTATTGATAAAGTGGGGATTAAGGCCATTCGCCACCCTGTAATTGTTAAAGACCGTTCTGGCGGTGAGCAACATACCGTTGCCATGTTCAATATGTACGTGCATTTACCACAACAGTTTAAAGGCACGCACATGTCACGCTTTGTTGAAATTCTCAACATGAATGAACATGCAATATCCATTGAGTCGTTTGAGACGATTTTGCGCGAAATGGTCAAACGCCTAGAGGCTGAATCCGGCCATGTGGAAATGACTTTTCCCTATTTTGTCAATAAAGCCGCACCGATTTCTGGCGTAAAAAGCCTGCTAGATTACGAAGTGACGTTTATCGGCGCTATTGAACACGGCAAATTCGACATTACCGTTAAAGTGTTAGTCCCTGTCACCAGCCTTTGTCCATGCAGCAAAAAAATATCCGATTACGGCGCGCACAACCAGCGCTCACATGTCACGGTCACGGCACTCATCAACGACTTTATCTGGATTGAAGACATTATCGACCTGGTCGAAAAACAAGCTTCATGCGAGCTATATGGCCTACTCAAACGCCCTGACGAAAAATTTGTCACCGAACGCGCCTACGACAACCCAAAATTTGTTGAAGACATGGTGCGCGATGTGGCCGCACAGCTCAATAAAGAAAAACGTATTGACGCCTATACAGTAGAATCTGAAAACTTTGAAAGCATTCACAATCACAGTGCCTATGCCTTAATTGAGAACGATAAACGCGCTAAATAAGGGGTATTGACAAAGTTTCAGTGCAGGCTAACTCGCGAAGCGATGTTAAGCGAAGCGGCCAAAGCTAAAACTTTGAAAGCATTCACAACCATAGCGCCTATGCTTTAATTGAAAAATCCAAACGCGTTAGTTAAACGGTATTAGGTAACGTTTCAGTAATAACCCTCTAAAAATCAAGCGAGAGAAAAACGTTGCTCTGTAAGCCTTATAAACAAAGGCTTACAGAGCAGTGCAAAAGATTGCACAAAATTTATACGAATTTAGTTCAACAACAATCGGTTAAAAATCACTTTCACCGTTGTGCCTTTTGCCAGCTGTGGGTCAGTGTAGCCGAGTTCTAGCCTGCCGTGATGCTGAAGTACGATTTCACGCACAATCGCCAACCCTAGGCCGCAACCACTTTCATCACTGCCTAACACGCGATAAAAGCGCTCAAACACTTTTTGTTGCTCAAATATTGTAATACCGGTACCGTCATCCTGCACGGTTAAAACAGCCTCATGATTCATCACCTCGAGACTTGCAGTTACCTTTGTACCAGCTGGGTTGTAGCGGATGGCATTGTCGAGAATATTGTTAATAACCTCTTGTAATAAAAGCGTATTTCCACTGATCAAGCATCTCGGCAAAGTGCAATCCAGCCCCAAATCAATATGCTTTTCTAACGCTTTTGGCACCCAGTCCGAAGTCACTTCTGTCAGTAATTTTACTAAATCAACGGGCGCAAATTTTTGCATTTGACTATTATCTGGTTCAGCCCGCGCTAAGCTTAACAGCTGGTTCGCCAATCGCGCTAAATGATCGCTTCCCCTACTAATTTGCCTAAGTGCGTGTTGCATGCCCGCCAAATTACTTTCTCTTAACGCAGCTTCAGCCTGAATTTTCAACCCTGCTAATGGCGTTTTCAGCTGATGTGCGGCATTGGCCAAAAAATGACGTCGTTCATCTACGGCAGCCTTTTCTTTTACAAGTAACGCATTCATTGCGTGCACTAGCGGCTGAAGTTCCTCTGGAGCGCTTAGCTCTTCGATGGGGTGCGTATCTGCAGGATCGCGGGTCAAAATTAAATTTTTAAGTTTCTCCAGTGAAATCAGGCCTCGCTGAATCCCCAAATTCACCAAAAACAAAATCAGTAAAATCAACACAACCTGCGGCAAAAGCATAATTGCTATGATTTCCTCAGCCATTTTGTTTCGTTTTACTGTGGTTTCTCCCACCAGTATTGTGGCACTGTCTTTTGAACCCAGCTTTTGCAGAGAAAAATTAAGCGCCACCATGCGTAATGATTTTCCTTCAAACTGCGTTTCATAATAGATAGGCTGACCAATTTTTTGCGTTTTTAGAGGTAAAGCAAGGGTCGCCTCGCCTAAAATCACCTGGTGATTTGGTGCCTTTACCTGATAGTAAATATCATCTTCTTCGTCATATTCAAGCAGATTTAATGCGCTTTCTGATAAATCCACCACCACTTTACCGGCGTTCAACTCTATTTCATCAGCAAGCGCCAAAGCTGTTCTGTAGAGGGCTCTGTCGTAGGCCAGATTTGCAAAATAGTTAGCCAGATAGTAAGCAGAAACAGCCCCTAACAAAAGCGATGGAATGAGTAATATCAGTAGCCAGTTGAGAAGCTTTTGACGAATGGAATTGGTGTTAATGTGTATCATCAGTATGATCTTCCGCCTTGGCCAATAAATAGCCTAAACCACGTATGGTGCGAATATCCACATTAAAAACAGTTAGTTTTTTGCGTAACCGCGACACAATAGCCTCAATTGCGTTTTCGCTCATTTCATCATCCCAATTACAAAGGTGTTCCAAAATTTGAGCCTTACTGACCACTTTGCCTGCCTTCAACATCAACAACTCAAGCAGTGCTAATTCACGTGCGGATAATGGCTGCGCCACGTTTTGATGAAAACATTGCCGGCTACTAGTATCAAACGTCAAATCCCCAAATGACAATTTAGCACCACCGCCAGACACGCCACGCCGAATGAGTGCCCGCACACGTGCTTCTAACTCCTCCAGCTCAAAAGGCTTGGTAAGATAATCATCTGCGCCTAAGTCAAGCCCTTTCACACGGTTTTGTGTGTCTTCTAACGCGGTTAAAATTAATACGGGCGTGGCATTCCCGCGGGCACGCAGCCTTTTTAGCACCTCAAAACCATGTAACTTTGGCAGCCCACAATCTAGCACAATGACATCATAGGTTTGATAAGACAGCAGTTGATTAGCGCGTTCACCATCGGCCAACACATCGACGGCATAACCCGCTTTTACAAAGGCGTGCGCTAAGCCGTCTTTCAAAATTAAATCATCTTCAACAATTAGTATACGCACTTCAAGCACCTCGGCATTGCGGTCAAATCAATTTAGCCTACAACATATTCTAATCACTTTTATACACTAACAAACACCCTATTCATTGAATTATTCGTTGTCAGCTTGGTGTCAGCTTCGTTCGGTATATTGCATGTCATGGCATTGAAATAGTTTTTTACTCGTCATTTTTAACTTCCTTGTGCCAGACCTTTTAATATTTATGGAGATTACAATGCACAAATTAGTAGCAACATTATTCGCGGGTGTTTTCACACTAACTTTAGGCGCTTCAGCATTTGCTGCAGATACGGCTAAACCTATGGACACTGCAAAAAAAGTGGAAGAAAAAGTAGCCGCTCCTGCTAAAACGCAGGCAGCAGAGCCTGCAAAAATTGAGGCGGCAACTTCAACCCCAGCAAAAGCGAATGCTGAAGCCAAACCTGCAAAAAAAGAGCATCATAAGCACGCATTAAAATCTGGTGCTGATAAAAAAACTGCGCCAGAAGCAAAGCTTTGATTAATCCTTAAGTCATAAAAAAAGGGCAGATTTCAATCTGCCCTTTTTAATGTCAAAAGAATATTCAAGTATTTTTAAAACTCAATATTTTTTCGTGAGCGTTAGCGCAATATCCTGCCGTTTCATGTCCAGCCGATTGAGCGCACTCATGCCAAGCAACACCACAGATGGCGAGCCGCCTTCTATCACGCTGGCTTCTACTTGGTTTAATGTCACCGCGCCAATTTTTAATGTGGCAATGCTCACGCGGTAGGCCATAGCAATGCCATTGGCGGTACTCACCTGAATGGGTTCGCCGCGCTTATAATCAATTTTGGCAAATTTTGCATCGCCGCTGTTGAGCGCTACGGTTGTAGCACCCGTATCGAGTAAAAACTTCAGTGGCGCGCCGTTCACATAACATTCTGAAATAAAATGGCCTTCGGTATTGGCGTAAAGCGTGACACTCGCCACCCCTGCATTTGCATTGTTGCCGCCCACCGAGGCGGCCTGCCCCATGCCGAGCTGTTGCGTTTTGCCTTCAATTTGCAAAGTGGCTGTTTTGCTGTCAGCCGCGAGCAATTTCACACCATCGCTGGTTTGGCCAACACTCAGCGTTTTGGGTTTTCCGCCATTGATAATCACAACGGCTTTATTACTGAACAAACCGACAACATTCACTTGCGTTGTAGCCTGCGCTAAACTGGCAAACAGCAACGTGAGCCAAACGCCGTATTGAATCATAATCTTCATCTAAACATCCCCTGTGTTTGATTTTGCGGTGTTAATTTTAGGCCTAATCCTATCACCAAAAAGCCGATTAGCGGAAAAATCGCCGCCAGCATAAATGTGATTTGCCCGCTTGAATAGGGCCAGCCGAAATAATCAGTCAATCGCCCGAGGTATTGCAAACCAAAACCGCCTGCCACGCCACCCACCGTGCCTCCCACGCCATACGCTACGCTGTTGTAAATGGCTTGACCTTTGGCTTGGTGGCGGCCATTAAAAAACTGCGTCACCACTTCAACCGAGGCTGCATGAAAGCTGCCAAACGTCGCTGCGTGCAAGGTTTGCGCCAGTACAATCATGAGCAAGCTATCAATTGCAACGCCAATCAGGCTAAATCGGATGACCGCCAAAGCAAGACTTGTGAGCAATATCCTTTTTAGGCTAAAGCGCGCCATAATTTTTGGCATCAGCATAAAAATACCGATTTCACAGATGACACCAACTGACCACAACAGGCCGATGGTGCTTTTGCTATAGCCATGCTGTCCTAAATAAATTGAATAGAAGTTATACAGCACACCGTGTGCGGTCACCATAAGCGCGCAACCCAGCAATAGCGCAATGACATTTGGCTGCTTCACCACTTGCCAGATTGAAAATTCATCATGGGCATGCGGGGCAATTTTGGCTTCAGGCAACTTGAACGTGAGTGCAAATAAAACAATCTGCACCGCCAACAGAAACCATAACAAACTGTGAATACCGTAAGCTTCTGTGACATACCCCAACACCACCGAGGCAACAATAAAACCCAGCGAACCCCACATGCGAATGCGGCTGTAATGGCCGTTGGTGGTAGCTAAATGCGCCAGCGTGAGTGATTCTGAAAGCGGCAAGGTGGAGCTAGTAAACAAACTCAAGGCCGCCATCACCAAAAAGATTGCCCAAAACCCATGCGCCCAAAATACCGCAACAAACCCGAGCAAACCAAGCACCGCCGTGAGTTTAATCCACACCACACGTTTGGCGGTGTGATCAGCCAACCAACCCCAAAAATTCGGCGCAAAAATACGGCTGATTTGAAATAACGACATCAAAATGCCAATATCGGCCGGTGAAAATTTTTCAGCCTCTAAATACAACCCCCAATACGGCACAAACGCACCCACAAAGAAGTAGTAAATAAAGTAAAAACGAGAAAGGTTGAAATGAAGCGCGTGGCTCAAAATTTAGTCTTCTATCCAATAACAAAATAACTTTTTTCAAATACGGTAGAGTATAAAACCTACGCGCCAATATAGCTTCAATCAAAGGCTTACCGCAACAAAAAAGTCGGCCGAGGCCGACTTTTTTATTCAAGCTTAAATCCAAAAGTGCTACGTTACGAAACCAGCATAGAATATAACTGATCTTTTAACTGCGCGCGCTTCTTCTTCTGATTTTCAAAATCCACATCAGACACTGGCACGCCTGATTTTTCAATTTGCTCCACCTCTTTGGTGACCACATGGTACTCATCAAATAACTTTGCAAAGTGTGCATTGCTCATTTTCAGATTGTGAATTTTTTCACGGTGCTCTGGTAATTCGTGGACTAAATCGTGGTGCTCAATACTCATAACATCTCCTTATTGACAAATCAACTTACCTCGCGCGTGTTGCACAAAGCCTGAATTCATTGTCCGTCAACAATAAAAGCTTTGCTATGATGTACATCAAGCACGATTACATTACTTAAGTACAGGTGTTGTGCTGACAACATCCGCATTTTGTGCACGGTGACGAAGTGCATGATCCATCAGCACCAACGCGAGCATGGCCTCAGCTATCGGCGTTGCGCGCACGCCTACGCACGGGTCATGTCGGCCTGTGGTTTGCATGGTGACAGCGTGGCCATTTTTATCGATTGAGCGGCGCTCTTGCGGAATGCTTGATGTAGGTTTTAAGGCCACATTCACACGAATTGCCTGCCCAGTAGAAATGCCGCCCAAAATACCACCCGCGTGGTTGGTTACAAATCCGTCCGGCGTCATTTCATCAGAATGCACACTGCCACGCTGATGAATCGCCGCAAATCCTGCACCAATTTCTACCCCTTTGACGGCATTGATGCTCATCATGGCATAAGCGATTTCAGCGTCGAGCCGGTCAAAAATCGGCTCACCCCAACCTACTGGCACGCCTTCAGCCACCACGGTGATTTTTGCACCCACAGAATCACGCGCTGCACGAATCTCATCTAAGTAGGACTCAAGCTGCGGTAACACCTGAGTGTTGGGCGAAAAAAATGGATTCTGATTCACACAATCCCATGTTTCAAATGGAATTTCAATTTCACCTAACTGGCTCATATAACCACGCACAGTGACGCCAAAGCGCTCTTTGAGCCACTTTTTGGCAATAGCCCCTGCGGCAACGCGCACGGCTGTTTCACGCGCACTGGAGCGGCCACCGCCACGATAATCGCGCACACCGTATTTTTGCGTATAGGTGTAATCCGCATGGCCTGGTCGAAAGGTATCCATGATTTTTGAATAATCCTGACTACGCTGGTCGGTATTACGAATCAGCAAGCCAATGGGTGCGCCTGTGGTTTTTCCTTCAAACACGCCCGATAAAATCTCAACCAAATCAGCCTCTTGGCGCTGTGTCACGTGGCGGGATGTGCCGGGTTTACGTCGATCTAAATCCACCTGCAAATCTTCAGCGCGTAATGCCAAACCTGGCGGACAGCCATCCACCACGCCGCCAATGGCTGCACCATGTGACTCACCAAAAGATGTAAACGTAAATAGTTTGCCAATCGTGTTACCAGACATATCAACTCTCTTGCTTTGAAATAGCCTGCAATTTTAGCACATGCGCGCGAATAGATAGCTTGATTGATATTGCTGTGACACGCTCAATTGGAAGCGCACGATAACATCGCAAAAATTCCACGTTACGCTATCATTTGGCAAGGTAAAAAATCTTCATTTTGAATGCTCAATATGCAACAACCTTTTTGGATGCTCTGTAAGCCTTATAAATAAAGGCTCGCAGAGCATTAAAATTTTCTCGGCACGTTTTTGGCTTTTTAATTAAGCTGTTTTAGCACTTTTTCCATTCCCCTACGGCAAGCCCGTCTAGGGTATAAGTGCCAATTGCGTAGCGAATTAAACGTAAGGTTGGAAAGCCGACTTTTGCGGTCATGCGCCGTACCTGCCGATTTTTGCCCTCAGCAATTTTAATTTCAAGCCATGTGGTGGGAATTGCCTTACGCTCACGAATCGGCGGGTGCCGCGCCCATAAGTGTTGCGGCGCTTCTATCATCTTCACCTGCGCCGGTTTTGTCACAAAATCACCCAAATCCACCCCAGTTTTTAAGGGTGCTAAGTCGTTCTCACTCGGTGCACCTTCAACCTGCACCCAATAAGTTTTCAATTCTTTGTATTTTGGGTCACTTAAACGGTGTTGCAACGCACCATCATCGGTTAGAATAAGCAAGCCCTCGCTGTCTGTATCAAGACGTCCGGCAGCGTACACATTCGGGATTGGGATAAAGTCTTTTAACGTGGCGTGCCCAACCTTTCCATTTGGAAGGTCATGCGCACTAAACTGGCACACGACGTTAAAAGGTTTGTTGAATAAAATAATCATGACGCGAATTCAATCGTGAAAAGTAGCGTTGAAAAAATAAGGAAAAATCATGGCTTCAAAAATTGTTGTCCCAGCAGCTGGCAGTAAAATCACGGTGAACAAAGATCAATCGCTGAACGTGCCAAACAATCCTATTATCCCATTTATTGAGGGCGATGGCATCGGCGCAGATATTACACCGCCAATGATTAAAGTCGTAGATGCAGCCGTGCATAAAGCTTACGGCGGCACGCGCAAAATTGCTTGGATGGAAGTCTACGCCGGTGAAAAAGCCACAAAAGTTTATGGCGAAAATGACTGGCTACCTCCTGAAACCATGAGAGCGGTACGTGATTATGTGGTTTCAATCAAAGGCCCACTCACCACACCCGTGGGCGGCGGCATTCGCTCTTTAAATGTAGCCTTGCGCCAAGAGCTTGATTTATATGTCTGTTTACGTCCAGTACAATATTTTTCTGGCGTTCCAAGCCCAGTCAAACATCCTGAAAAAACCGATATGGTGATTTTCCGTGAAAATACTGAAGACATCTACGCAGGCATTGAATGGGCAGCAGGGACGGATGAAGTTGAAAAGGTCATCCAATTTTTAAGCGACATGGGCATGCGTAAAAAAATTCGCTTTCCTGAGTCATCGGCCATTGGCATTAAGCCAGTTTCAAAAGAAGGCAGCCAGCGCTTGGTGCGTAAAGCCATTCAATATGCGATTGATAACAAAAGAAAATCAGTGACCATTGCGCATAAAGGCAATATCATGAAATTCACCGAAGGCGGTTTTAGAGATTGGGGCTATGAAATTGCCAAAAAAGAATTTGGCGCTGTGGAAATAGATGGCGGCCCATGGTGCAAATTGCCCAATGGCATCACCATCAAAGACTGCATTGCTGATGCATTTTTACAAGAAATCCTGTTGCATCCGCAAGATTACGACGTCGTTGCAACGCTCAATTTAAATGGCGACTACATGAGCGATGCACTCGCCGCGCAGGTGGGCGGCATTGGCATAGCACCAGGCGCAAATTTAAGTGATACCGTTGCCATGTTTGAGGCGACACATGGCACAGCCCCAAAAATTGCCGGCAAAGATTTGGCCAACCCCAGCTCCATTATTCTTTCAGCAGAAATGATGTTGCGCCACTTAGGCTGGGTTGAAGCTGCTGACTTAGTCATTCAAGGTGTGGCGAAAGCGATTCTCGCTAAACGCGTGACGGGGGACTTCGCGAGTGAAATGGAAAACGCAACACAAGTAAGCACGGCGCAGTTTGGCGAAGAAATTATTGCCAACATGCAGTAAAAATCAAGTCGTCTCATCTCACGATAAAAATAAATACCTCTGGAAGCCATATAAATAAAGGCTTCCAGAGCATCTTTCAAGTAATCATCTTTTAAGTCTGGTAATTCCACACATTTTTGCAAAATGCAGACCAAATATCTCTAACTCAAAATCATCATGCGCGAGATATCATACGCTTTTTAACAAAAACATAAGCTTTACACGCTTACTGTATGATTTATACCAATTTTTTACAATTTTAAAGTCATAAAGTCTTTACAAAAAAAATTCGAGAAGGCATTATTAGCCTGATAAAGTTTTTTTTGAAAGCAGCGTTCACACGCATTTAATGATTTTTCTATGTCTACCGTAGCACCTACAGTGAAATTAAGCGGCATCGCGCGCACTTTGATTCAGGAGAAATTACTCACTGAAGAAGAAGCTACGGCTATTCAAATCAAAGCAAATGCTGCGAACACCCCATTTCTCACGCACTTGATCGCCAGCAAAAAATTAAGTGCCGCGGCCGTTGCCGCATCATCCGCCAAAGCGTTTGGCTTTCCTTACTTTAATTTAGATGCGTATAACATCGATTACCTGCCCAGTAAAAAAATAGATTCGCAGTTGATGTTGTCACATCGTGTTTTGGCCCTGCAAGCACGTAGCAACGTACTTTTTGTCGCCATTTCAGATCCCACAAACCTGCATGCACTCGATAGCGTGCAGTTCCAGATGGGTATGGCGTTATCCCCAGTCATCGTTGAAGACGATAAACTAGGACGGTTAATCGATAAAGTCATTGAAGCCAGTGACACTAGCATGAAGTCATTGCATACTGATGACGAGTTTGATTTAGGTGAAGATGTAGGGCAGACCGTTGAGGAAGAAGCGCAAGCCCAAGAAGTGGATGACGCGCCTGTTGTTAAATTCCTAAATAAAATACTGATTGACGCCATCAACATGGGCGCATCAGACTTACATTTTGAACCTTATGAAAAATTCTACCGTATTCGTTATCGGGTAGACGGCATGTTGCGTGAAATCACGCAGCCGCCCTTAGCCATTAAAGAAAAACTGGCTTCCCGTATCAAGATTATATCCAGCCTGGACATTTCCGAGAAGCGCATTCCGCAAGATGGACGCATGAAGTTGGTGCTATCAAAAACGCGCACCATTGATTTTCGGGTAAGCACCTTACCGTTGATTCATGGTGAAAAAATCGTGATGCGTATCCTTGACCCAAGTAGCGCGACGCTTGGCATCGAAGCACTGGGCTATGAGCCTATTCAAAAAGAGCGCTTACTCAATGCGGTGAGTCGCCCATATGGTTTGGTGCTTGTGACGGGGCCGACTGGCTCTGGTAAAACCGTCTCGCTCTATACCTGTCTCAACATATTGAATAATCCTGGCGTAAATATTTCCACAGCGGAAGACCCTTGTGAAATTCCGCTACCTGGCATCAATCAAGTCAACGTGAATGATAAGCAAGGGCTCACCTTTGCCGCAGCACTAAAATCATTCTTGCGGCAAGATCCAGACATCATCATGATTGGTGAGATTCGAGATTTGGAAACTGCAGACATGGCCATTAAGGCCGCCTCTACTGGCCACATGGTGCTTTCGACCCTGCATACCAATGACGCGCCATCCACACTCACCCGATTACTCAATATGGGCGTTGCCCCCTTTAACATTGCGTCTGCAGTATCGCTTATTACTGCCCAGCGTTTGGCTAGGCGTTTATGTAAAAGTTGCAAGGTGCCCATTGATGTGCCTAAAGATGCCTTGTTGGGCGTAGGCTTTAGAGAGGAAGACTTTAATGAGCCCTGGCAACTTTACGGCGCTAAAGAAGGCGGCTGCGAAATGTGTAATGACGGCTATAAAGGTCGCGTTGGTATCTATCAGGTGATGCCGATTACCGATGAAATCAGTCGTATCATCATGACAAATGGTAACGCGCATGATATTAAAGACCAGGCAGAACGCGAAGGAGTTAACGATTTACGCCGCTCCGGCATACTCAAAGTGATGCAAGGTCTCACCTCAATAGAAGAAGTAGAGGCTTGTACCAATGAATAAGTATTTGCATCAACAGCCAACCGCATTTAAATGCCTAGGCACACAAACGCATTCAGGGGATTATTATGGCAGCGAGCATTAAAGCCACGAAAGAAGTCATTTACAGTTGGGAGGGTAAAGACAAGAAAGGTAAAGCCGTCAAAGGTGAAATGAAAGCCTCTGGCGACTCATTTGTTAGTGCCACACTTCGTCGCCAAGGCATTACTGTTACTAAAATCAAAAAACAAAGTAGTTTTAAAAGCAAAGGCAATGTTTCAGATAAAGATGTCACAATTTTTACCCGCCAACTTGCCACCATGATGAAATCAGGCGTACCGCTACTTCAATCTTTTGATATTGTTGGTAAAGGCCATGCCAACCCAGCAGTGGGCAAACTGTTACTTGATCTAAAATCAGACATTGAAACTGGTAGTAGCCTCAGTGCTGCTTTTCGCAAATATCCGCTTTACTTTGATGCGCTATATTGCAACTTAGTAGGTGCCGGCGAACAAGCAGGTATTTTGGATACCTTACTTGAACGACTTGCAACCTACAAAGAGAAAATCCAAGCAATTAAATCAAAAATTAAATCTGCGCTGTTTTACCCAGTTTCAATTATTGTAGTGGCCTTTGTGATTGTTGCAATCATTATGATATTTGTCATCCCAGCATTTAAAGAGTTATTCAGTAGCTTTGGCGCTGAACTACCCGCGCCTACATTGATTGCTATGGCGATATCAGATATTTTTGTAGAATGGTGGTGGGCGATTTTCGGTTCCATTGGTTTTTCCGTCTGGTTTTTCTTCTACACTTGGAAGCGCTCTGTTAGTATGCAAGCAACTATGGATAGGCTACTGTTAAAAATTCCAGTATTTGGTCCGCTTGTTCGCAAGGCCACAATAGCACGGTGGTCACGTACATTAGCCACCATGTTTTCAGCAGGGGTTCCATTAGTTGAAGCTTTAGATTCTGTTGCTGGCGCCTGTGGTAACCGTGTTTATCACGATGCAACCAAAAGAATTCAAAGTGAAATCAGCACAGGAACGAGTTTAACTGTGGCTATGCAAAATGCAGAAGTCTTTCCAAGCATGGTGTTGCAAATGTCAGCCATTGGTGAAGAATCTGGCGCGCTTGATTCAATGTTGGGTAAAGTCGCTGACTTCTATGAAGCTGAAGTGGATGATGCAGTGGAAGCGCTATCAAGCTTAATGGAGCCTGTAATTATGGTTGTTCTAGGAGTTCTCATTGGTGGTTTGGTCATTGCAATGTACTTGCCCATCTTTAAAATGGGCTCTGTGGTTTAGCTACAAAAACGCTGCAAACCAATTAAGGCGCATCTAAAACTCAACTTTTAGACACTGCAATCAAGCAAGAGAGGTTGATTGCAGTGTCTATTAAACTTACTTTTTGACTGCCGCTACCATGCCACGCTCAATCTCCTTATAAGGTTGCGCACCAAGCATACGCTTACCATCAGCAAAAATCAGCGTTGGCGTGCTGGTTACGCCTAATTTTCGAGCCAAAGCCCCGATGTTCTCAAGCGGCACATCACATGTCCCAGCTGCCTTTGGCAAGATATCGCGTATTATCCAGTCATCCCACGCTTTAACGCGGTCTTTTGCGCACCAGATTAACTTGGATTTGTTTGCCGCATCAGGGTGCAGTTGCTCTATCGGATATAAAAAAGTATAAATGGTGACATCCGTGATATTTGCTAATTCGTTTCGCTCTAAGCGTTTACAAAATGGGCAATCAACATCTGAAAAAACGACCAATTTACGGCTGCCATCGCCCTTCACCACTTTAATCGCTTGGTCTAACGGTAAACTTGCAAAATCAACTTTGGTGAGCTCAGACATGCGTTCTTCGGTAATGTTTTTCTTGGTTTTCGCATCGACCAACACGCCTTCGGCGATGATGTAGCTCATTTTTTCATCCGTATAGATAATTTGCCCGCCCATAAATACTTCATACAAGCCTGCATAAGGTGTTTTAGTGACTTTATCTACCTTAAATTTTGGGTAAGCCGCTTCAACCGCTTTTTTTACACTGGTTTCATCTGCCTTTGCCAGTGTAACCATTGAACCTAACGCTAAGCTTAATAAAGTCACGCCGGCTATTTTTTTTAACATGCTAATTCCTTGATTATTTGATAATAATTAAAATTCTCTTGAAGCCGTTCACAGGCCTTTGAATGCCTGCTAGTTTAAAGTGATATTGCATTGCTGACTAACATTTTTTTTATGCGCTGGTGGTTAGTCGCAGACAATCCCCAATTTCTTACAGACTTGATAAAACTATTTTGACCACCAAACAAATGATACAAACCATCCGTGAGCATCACCATTTTCAGCACATCTGGTTTTCTTCGGCGCGTATACTGCTTAAGCAAGCTCGCATCATTCATGCTTTGATGTTGATTTTTACCCTGCAGCACTTCCATGAAGTCCATCACATCTCTAAAGCCAAGATTAACGCCCTGCCCGGCCATCGGATGAACACGATGTGCAGCATCCCCCATCAATATTACGCTGTCTTTGGCAAACTGCTGTGTCGTTTGCAAGCTAAGCGGGAAGCCTATAGGTTTGTTTAGCAATTTGAAATTGCCCAGCATTCCACTACCTGCTGACATCACTTGCTGGGTAAACGCCTCGTCACTGCACTTTAACAAAGTATCAGCCAACTTGGTTGACACTGACCACACGATACTTATCGTGTCACCAGGTAACGGTAGCCAGGCTAAAATATTGCTCTGACCTTCTGCATCAGTCAAAAACCATTGCCGGGCAATGTTTTCGTGTGGCTTTTCTACCTTAAAATTAGCAACAATAGCCGTTTGTTGGTAGGCCTTTTGCTTCATCGGCATAGCCTGCTGTTGCCGCACCCAAGAGTGACTGCCGTCCGCAGCAAGCATTAGCTGACTCTCAATAATCTGACCTGAACTCAGTGCTAATGCAACCTGAGTTGGTAAATTCTCAACTTGTTCACAAGCCACACCAAATAAAGTTGGAACACCTAGCAACGCTATCTGCTTCAGCAATGCTTGCATTAACGCACTAGATTCAACAATAAAGCCTAGATTTTCCGCATTGACATCAGCCGCATTTAGCGACAATGGTTTTTGTGATGTATCGCTATAAATATCCATAGCCTGAATTTCATTGATTCGTGCGGGCGGTATCTGCGGCCAAACACCCAAGGTTGCAAGCCACCGTGCGTTTCTGGGGCTAATCGCATAGATTCTGGTATCCCAAGTCTCACCTGAAGAAGCTAATTGCTCTGGGTTGTGATGGTCTACCAAAATGACTGAAACACCTGCCTGATGCAGTGCTATGGCTGCTGATAGGCCAACCAAACCTGCGCCAACGATAACTACATCTTTGTGCAAGCGAGCACTCATTTACCAAAACTCATTTTACTGACCAAATGTGCTTTAAACGGTTTAAGCAAGTCAAATGCTCCTAGACCTACACTTCTGATGCCACTGACGCCAACAATATCATTCGAGAAAACATTGACCAAAAAATCTGTGAACAACAAGCCATTTTTGGTATCTGTTTGGCGACTAGCGCGGTAATCCGCAAGCATCTTCTCATCGCCCAATAGCTCAGGCGAACAACAAGCAATACACTTTGCCAACGATTCAGCATCGCGCAAGCCCACATTAAACCCCTGCCCCGCAACAGGGTGCATGGTTTGCGCAGCATTACCAATCACGACCAAATGCGGAGTATCGGTTGTTTTTAATTGCGATAGCTTCAATGGAAAAGTCATACGTTTGGTTACGCTTACAAAACGTCCCACTCTATCGCCAAATTCAGCATGGAATTGTGCTAAAAATTCTTCGTCTGTCAGACTGAGCAGTTTGGCCACGTACTCCTTCTTACCAGTCCACACCAATGAAAAGTCACGTGCACCATTGGGCAACAAGGCCATCGGGCCGTGTGCGGTAAATCGTTCATAAGCAATATTGTGATGCGGTAGTTCAGCACTGACTTTGCTTATTAAAGCATCGTGGCCGTATTCTTTGGTTTCTTTTGTCATGCCTGCAATTTCATCTAAGCCACGGCCGCCATCTGCCAATACCACCAATGCACCACTTAGCGACTGACTACTTTCATGTTGCCGATATGTGACTGTAGCGTGCTTGGGGTTATAGCTAATGGCTTCTGCACTGGCTTCAAACACAAAATTAACGGCTGTAGTTTTAGCTAATTCTTCATCTAGTGCAGCACTTAATGCGCCGTACGAGACGACATAACCCAAGGCTTCAAGCTTGTAATCACAGGCCCGCAATATTGAACGACCCACACTGCCCTTTTGTGACACATGAATGGTATTGATTGCTGTAACATGTGTTGCCAAAGCCGCCCACACGCCAAGCTTTTCAAGAATTTTGCGGCTGCCAAAAGACAACGCCAATGCACGGCTTTCAGAGTGTGCTGTACCTTTTTTGCGTGCTTCCAGTACGGTACTTGCAACGCCTTTTTGCGCCAGTAGCAACGCTAATGTTGCACCAACTGGGCCGCCACCGACAATGATGATAGATGCATGCATTGCTTCTGACATTAGCCTTTTTTCATGATAGATTCAATATCCGTCACACTTTTGATAGCATTTTTCGTCAGCACTTCAGCATCTGCCGTCGTTACTAACACATCGTCTTCAATACGAATGCCGATATCCCAAAAGTGCTTTGGCACGTTATCGGCTGGGCGAATATAGCAACCGGGCTCCACGGTCAGCATCATGCCAGCCTCTAGCATGCGCCAATTGCCTGCTTTGTCTTTGTATTCCCCCGCATCATGCACATCTAGCCCAAGCCAATGGCCAGTGCGGTGCATGTAAAACTGTTTGTAATCACCACTTTCGATTACGCCTGAAAGACTGCCTTTGCAGAGTTTTAGGTCAATAAAACCTTGGGCCAACACTTCAAGCGCTGCCTCGTGCGGGGCGTTCCAATGGTTACTCACATTCACTTTAGCAATCGCCGCTGCCTGCGCGGCTAACACTAATTCATACATCTCTTTTTGCGCGCCGCTAAATTTGCCGCTGACAGGGAAAGTGCGGGTAATGTCACTCGCATAACCATCCAACTCGCAGCCTGCATCAATCAGCAACAAATCGCCGTCTTTCAACACGCAATTATTGGCGTTGTAATGTAGCGTGCAAGCATTGGCACCGCCCGCCACAATGCTGGTGTAAGCGGGCGCTTGCGCGCCTTTGCGATAAAACTCATGCAAAAACTCTGCCTCAATTTCATATTCCATTTTACCAGCGCGCACTTTTTGCATGGCGCGCAAATGAGCAGCGGCGGCAATGCTGGCTGAGCGGCGCATCACATCAATTTCATAGGCCGATTTATAAAGTCGCATTTCATCTACTAACTTACGCACGTCAAATATATCATCTGGCGTGCTAATGCCAACTCTGGCTTGGGCTTTCACTTGATTTAGCCAGCCTGTCACTCGCACATCCCAACCTGCATCGGCACCCAAGCTATAAAATAATTTAGGCTGATTACCTAGTAATTTAGGCAACATTTTATCAAGTTGATTAAAGCTGTAAGCTTCATCAAAGCCAAATTCCGCTTTTGCCGCCTCTGCACCGTAACGAAAACCATCCCAAATCTCGCGCTCCATATCTTTATCGCGACAAAATAGAATGCTTTTAGGTGTGCTGCCAGCCACTAAAACCAGCAAAGCTTCAGGCTCTTTAAAGCCCGTTAAATAGTAAAAATAACTATCAAAACGGTATGGATAATGGCTATCGCGATTGCGGATCACTTCAGGTGCGGTGGGGATAATGGCAACACCCTCGCCCATATTAGCGAGTAATGTTGCTCTGCGTTGTTGAAATTCTTGTAAGTTAAAACTCATAACGCCTTGACCTTTAATTGGTTATCAAGTTCATGTAGCCGCTCTGGCGTACCAATATCATGCCAGACGCCTTGATGATGCTCGGCGGTGGCTAGATTTTCAGAAATTGCTTGCCTGAGTAAAGGCGCAAGTTTTGCGGGGTCGCCGCGCGTAATGCCCGCAAATAAAGCAGGATGATACACGCCCACACCTGAAAAAGTGAGCATGGGTTCGCCTGTATTTTTGAGCAAACCATCTTCAATGGCAAAGTCACCTTTTGGGTGTTGGGGTGGGTTGTTGATTAGCACTAAATGAGCGATGGGTTTTAAAGCGTTTTCCTCACCCTCCGCCCTCACCCGCTTGTGGGCGAGGGGACTGTGATGCTTTAAGTGGGAAAAATCAATATCCGTGAACACATCGCCATTCACCACCAAAAATGGTTCGTTGCCTAATAATGGCAGTGCGTTGGCGATGCCGCCTGCGGTTTCTAATGCGACTTTTTCGGGGCTGTATTGAATGTGTACATTCCAAGCTTTGCCATCACCAAGGGCATCTTCAATTTGCTGGCCTAAGTGCGCATGGTTGATAACAAGCTCAGTAAAACCTGCCTGCGCTAGCCGCTCGATATGCCACACAATTAGTGGTTTTCCGCCCACTTTTAGCAAGGGTTTTGGCGTGTGGTCGGTGAGTGGGCGCATGCGCTCACCACGCCCGGCCGCTAAAATCATGGCTTTCATTTTTGAGTGGCTTTCATACTATTTTTTTCAATTTATGGCCATTTAACTCATCAAAAATTGCTTAAAATATAGGCAATTTAAGTTGCAGATTATTTAATCAGCCTGCAAGCCTTTATTTACAAGGCTTCCAGAGGTGTTTTTCTCGCTCGCAGCAAAAAACAGTCAAAATAAGCATTTTTAAAGCATCGATTTGTGTATCAAATTAGTAGCTACAGAACGGCGATTAAAGCTTCAATAATTTTTTGTAATTAGCATCGGGGTGTTGGTCTTGCCCGCTCAAGCTATCGAGCAAGCGCAACATCGGCCTAAGCTCGACATAGCGCTCGCACACTTTGCGCAAATAATCCATCACCAACGGCATGTCTTTTAAATAGCCAGCTTTGCCATCGCGATGATAAAGCCTAGCAAAAATACCCAGCACTTTAATGTGGCGTTGCGCGCCCATGTATTCAAAATCGCGGTAAAATTCGCTGAAATCTTCAGGCACGGGCAGGCCAGCTTTACGCGCGTTTTGCCAATAGCGCACCAGCCAATCAATAATGAGTTCTTCATCCCAACTGATGTAAGCGTCTTTGAGTAGCGAGACCAAATCGTAAGTAATTGCGCCGTACACCGCATCTTGAAAATCCAAAATACCTGGGTTATTTTCTTGCGTCATCATTAAGTTACGTGAATGATAATCACGATGCACATAGACTTGCGCTTGTGCGAGTATGTTCTTGTTGAGCACATAAAACGTGTTGATGAGTACAGCTTGTTGTTTTTCATCTAGCGTGACATTCAAATGCTTGGCAATATACCAATCGGGGAATAGCTGCATTTCACGCGTGAGCAAGGCTTCGTCGTAATTGGGCAACACATTGGGCAGGCTGGCGAGTTGCAGTTTAATTAGCGCATTGTTGGCATCCGCATACAGTTTTGATGCGTTGTCCGCGTTGATTTTTGATAAATAGGTGTCGTCGCCTAAATCATTGAGCAGTAAAAAGCCACGTTCTAAATCTTGCGCAATGACTTTGGGCACATTTAAACTCGCATCACCAAAAAGCTTGGCAATACGCACAAACGGCTCACAGTTTTCTTGCGGTGGCGGAGCATCCATGGCAATGAAGGTTTCATTGTGTGCATGCACTCTAAAATAGCGCCTGAAACTCGCATCTGCCGAAGCTGTTGTCAGGGTAAAATCTACGCCGGGGAGTGTTAATTTTAGCCAATCGTTAAGTTCTTGTTGTCTTGTATCCACGTCTATCTTTCTTAATGTTATATAATGCGTGCTGGCAAATCTTTTATCATTGCCAAAAACCCTGATTTATGAGATTTTATCACTGATAAAAGTTATCGTTAACATAAAACCGTCCGCCTAAAATACACCGTGCCTTTAAATTCATTTTTCACCTACCTAGCAGGTGCACTGATTTGCATATGCTAAAAAATCGCTATATTTTATGTGTTAGCGTGATGTTGCTTGGGCTAAACCAGTTAGCACGGGCGGCAGAAGAGGCGAGCGTTGATGAAACACGCGCTAGCGAATCCGCCGTAGAAGCCAGTAGTGAAAGCACAACGGAAATTTCTGCAGGCGCAGTGGTTGTGGATGGCGATAAGATTGAGTTGTATCTCGACCGAAAAATGCGCGCAATTGGGGATGCCTCTATTAGCCAGAACGGCAAAACCATTCAGGGTGACACCATTGACTACGATGTACAAAACGAGCAACTCGATGTTAAAGGTAATGCGAAAATCAACGTGGGCAATGCCAAACTTACCGGACCTGCACTTAGTATGCAGCTATCTGAAGATGTGGGCGAAATGAAAGATGCCTCAATCACATTATTTAAACCCGCGCGTGAGAATAAAGACCAACTCATCACAATTAGCTCTGAGGCTTTTTCTAAAAGTCTGGGCAATCTACAAAGCCAGCAAATTGGCGGCGTGAGCACCTATGCGTTGGATGGTAGCCAAGCCATAACAGATCGCAACCATACTGATGGCATGACTCAACAAACTCCTGAAACGCGGGTGTCGTCGGCACGCGGTGACGCCCAAACAATTCTGTTTGAAGGTCAAGACACTAAAAGGCTAAAAGGCGCACGTTATACCACCTGCGCTCCCGGAGTAGACGACTGGTACATCAAGGCCAAAGACATTGAACTCAACGATTTTACAGAATCAGGCGTGGCAAGAAATGCCTATATTGAATTTAAGGGCATGCCAATTCTTTACACGCCATGGGTGAGCTTTTCATACAATAATCAGCGCAAATCGGGTTTGCTCGCGCCGACTTATGGCACCACGTCCAAAAGCGGTTTTGAATTAACGGTGCCGTTTTATTGGAACATTTCGCCCAATATGGATGCTACTTTTGCCGCCCGTGCGCTGAGTAAGCGCGGCGTTCAATTGCAGGGCGAGTTCAGATATTTAGAACCCAGCTTTTCAGGTATGGATAATATCGAATTTCTACCGAGTGACAGCCTGACCGGAAAAAATCGATACTATGCCAACTTAAAACATCAGCATAACCTTGGCCGTGGCTGGTCTGCAGGGTACAGCTTAGAAAAAGTCTCGGATTACCAATATTTTTCTGACATGTCCACCCGTATTATCACCACCAGCCGCGTGAACCTTGCGCAACAATTTAACGTGGATTATGCCGATGAAACATGGCGATTCAACGCACTTGCACAAAAATACCAAACCCTTGACCAAGTTTCATACCCCTATGAGCGCTTGCCGCAGATGACCCTTACCGGCAATCATTACTTTGGCGACTTCAACACCAATCTGTACACGCAACTGGTGGCCTTTGGCACCAATAATCAAGCGCCTACTTTAGTCACAGGCACGCGCTTTACGATTTACCCGAGCATCAGTTTACCGATGAGCCGGTCTTATGGCTATCTCACCCCAAAAATTGGCGTTCATCACACCAATTACAGCCTTAACAATGACCCTAACAATCAAAACAGCATTAGCCGCACGTTGCCCATTTTTAGTCTAGATAGCGGGCTGTTTTTTGATCGCGATTTTAAAATAGCCAGACGTGGCTATTCCCAAACCATTGAACCACGATTGTTCTACACCTACATTCCTGAATCAAAGCAATCATTAATTCCAATCTTTGACACCAGCGAATCCGATTTAAACTTCAGCAGTTTATTCCGCGAAAATCAGTTCTCTGGCAATGACCGCATCAATAACGCAAACCAGCTCAGTTTTTCAGTCACCTCGCGTTTAATTGAATCAGCGAGCGGCACGCAGCGGCTGTCTGCTTCTATTGGCCAGCGCTATTACTTTGCTGATCAAAAAGTAGCATTGCCAGGCGCCGAACTCAGAAAAAACAATAGTTCAGACATCATCGCTGGCCTGACTACAAATCTCAAAACCACGTTAAACCTTGATGCCTTCTGGCAGTACAACACCGATAACTCACAATCAGTTCGCACCACCATTACCAGCCGTTATAACCCAGAACCAGGTAAGGCATTAAATTTAAGCTATAGCTACAGACGTGATTCCATCGATCAGGTCGATGTTTCTGCACAATGGCCGCTCAAGCCTGGTTGGTACGGTGTTGCGCGTATGAACTACTCGCTTCGTGAAAAACAACTCATTGAAAGCATTGCTGGCCTAGAATACAATGCGGGCTGCTGGCAAGCCAGAACGCTTATACAACGCGTAGAAACAGCAACGGCCGACGCCAACTATGCGCTGTTCTTTCAGTTAGAATTGGGTGGGTTAGCTTCTATCGGCAATAATCCGCTATCCGTCATCAAGCGCAGTGTGCGGGGCTATGTGAGTTCGGGGCTGATTCCAGACTCTAATCAACAATCTTATTACGAGTGATTATTTTGCAAAAATATATTCAATTTTTTAGTCGCGTTTTTTGGTTTGTTTTTCTTGTCGCCTCATTTAATGTGGTCGCGGCTGAAGTTCAAAAACTAGACCGGATTGTGGCAGTGGTCGACCAAACCGTGATTACTGAGCGAGACTTGGAAAGCCGTATTGCAACCGTCACAGCGCAACTCAAAAAACAAGGTACAGAATTACCGGATGAAGCCTTGTTGCGTAAACAAATTCTTGAGCGCCTGATCTCTGACACCTTACAAATTCAATACGCGGCACAAACTGGCCTAAAAGTTGAAGATAGCCAGTTAGATAAAACCATTGAGCGTATTGCAGACCAGAACAATCTGACGCTGACGGAGTTTTCTGAAGCGCTGGCGCGAGACGGTATCAGCATGCGTAAATTCAGGGCAGATATTCGCAATGAAATCACTTTAGCACGCTTAAGAGAGCGCGAGGTCGAAGGTCGCGTGAACGTGACCGAGTCTGAAGTGGACAACTATTTAACCAACCAATCCAACAGTGGTGAAAGTCTGGATGAGTTTGAAATTTCGCATATTTTGATACGCACCCCTGAAGAAGGTGCAACTGAAGACATCCAAAAAGCCAAAGCAAGAGTCGAAGATGCCCTAAAAGCGTTGAACGCAGGGATGAGTTTTGCCAAAGTGTCGGCCAGCTATTCAGATGCACCAAACGCGCTTGAAGGCGGCAATTTGGGCTGGAAAAAAGGCTCGCAAATGCCGAACTTATTTTTAGATGCGCTAAAAAACATGCAAGTTGGCGAGGTATCGGAGCCGATACGTAGCCCCAACGGTTACCATATTCTTAAACTCACAAATAAACGTGGCGGAAACTCACCGCTGGTTGTGCAGCAAACACATGCGCGACATATCCTGATTAAGCTATCAGAAATCATGTCTGAAGCTGAAGGTAAAACCAAAATGGAAAATATCAAAGAGCGTTTAGATAATGGCGAAAAATTTGAAGTGCTCGCACGGCAATACTCTGAAGACGCAACCGCCTCTAACGGCGGTGATTTAGGTTGGGTAAACCCGGGGGATACCGTGCCGCAATTTGAAAAAGCCATGAACGAACTCAAAGAAAATGAAATTAGCGCCCCTGTGCGTAGCCAGTTTGGCTGGCATGTCATTCAAGTCCTTGAGCGTCGTGGACAGGACATGACCAAAGAAGCGGCACGCTTAAAAGCACGTCAGGAAATCCGCGCACGTAAAGCCGAAGAAGCCTACCAGGATTGGATTCGCGAATTGCGTGACCGCGCTTACGTAGAGCTGAGACTCGAAGATAAATTCTAATCTGTGACGGCCCGGCTTCCTAGAATTGCGATTACCGCTGGCGAACCAGCTGGCATTGGCCTTGATTTATGCATGAAGTTAGCACAAATACCGCTTGCCGCAAAAATCATCGTGATTGCAGACCAATACGCACTTAAACAGCGCGCGCAAACCCTTAGTTTACCACTCCATATTTGCGCTGATGAGGTACCGCATTTAGGTAACGGCGGCCTGCAAGTGCTGCATCACCCCATCGCAGAGCCGGTCGTTGCTGGACAACTCAATCCAAACAACAGTGCCTATGTTCTCAATACCCTAAAGTCCGCAACCGATGGCTGCGTGAATGGCACATTTGATGCCATGGTCACCGCCCCTGTTCACAAAGGGGTGATTAACGATGCTGGCATTGCCTTTACCGGCCATACCGAATATTTAGCGGAACTCACTAAAACCAAACAGGTGGTGATGATGTTAGTCGGTGGCGGCATGCGTGTAGCACTTGCTACCACGCACCTTGCTTTAAAAAAAGTATCTGCAGCAATTACGCTCGGCAGCCTAGAAACCACGCTACGCATTCTGCATACCGATTTAGTGAAAAAATTTGGTATTCCACAGCCTAAAATTTATGTCGCTGGCTTAAATCCGCACGCGGGCGAAGGCGGTTACTTAGGTACAGAAGAAATTGAAACAATCAACCCTGTACTTGAAAAATTACGTGCCCAAGGCTTCGATTTAATCGGTGCACTCCCTGCCGACACGATGTTTTCAGAAAAAAATTTAACGATTGCCGATGCTTTCTTATGCATGTATCACGATCAAGGTTTGCCCGTATTGAAACACGCCAGCTTTGGCGAAGGCGTGAATGTCACCTTAGGGCTGCCGATTATTCGCACCTCGGTAGACCATGGCACCGCGCTGGAATTAGCAGGCACCGGCAAAGCCGAAATCGGCAGTTTACTGGCGGCGATTGCTCTGGCAATTCAGCTCTCGCACAACACCCTCCTAGCCCCTAAATAATGAAACACGTCGCCAAAAAACGCTTTGGTCAAAACTTTCTCACCGACCAAAGTATCATCACCAGTCTAGTTGATGCTATTTCACCGCAACCCGATGATTTAATGGTAGAAATTGGCCCTGGACTGGGCGCGCTCACCAAGCCGCTACTGCAAAAATTAAAGCTGCTGCATGTGGTAGAGGTGGACCGTGACATCATCACTTGGATGCAACAAGCTTATGCGAAGCACAATATCTCGATACATCAGTCAGATGCGCTGAAGTTTGACTTTCGCGCGCTTGGTACACATTTACGTGTTGTTGGAAACTTGCCTTACAACATTTCAACACCGATTTTGTTTCACCTGCTCGACAATGTGGCGGCAATTACCGATATGCACTTTATGTTGCAAAAAGAAGTTGTCGAGCGCATGGTAGCGGAACCTTCCACACCCGCTTACGGGCGGCTTTCCGTCATGTTGCAATACCATTTGCACATGGAATATCTTTTTACCGTACCGCCCGAAGCCTTTGACCCAGCGCCCAAAGTCGAGTCGGCTTTTGTGCGCTGTGTTCCACATGCCAGTCTTCCCCACCTCGCCCACGACACAGCGCTGTTTGCAAAAGTCGTACTGGCTGCGTTTGGGCAACGCCGCAAAACGCTACGCAACACACTCAAAGACTGGTTAAATGACGAGGACTTTTCAAAATTACATATTGACTCACAACTGCGAGCCGAAAATTTAAACGTGTCAGATTTTGTCAATATTGCGAATTTTATAAGCGAAAAATTTAGCGTATAAATCGCATTTGAAAAGACTAAAATTCTCCCGAGAAAAATTTTATGCTCTGCGAGCCTTGTAAATAAAGGCTTACAGAGCATCCAAAAAGGTTGCACAGTAAATTTGCGATATTTGTGCTAAAAATTACAGCCTTCTTGCGCTATATTTTACAAAAATGGCACGTGTGTCTTCTGCTATAATTATTTTCAAAATAAACTTAAATCAACCCTCTTTAGGATTTCAACATGCGTATCATTCTTCTTGGCGCACCGGGCGCAGGCAAAGGCACACAAGCAACTTACATCAAAGAAAAATTCAATATTCCGCAAATTTCTACCGGTGATATGTTGCGCGCCGCAGTGAAAGCCGGTACGCCATTAGGTTTAGAGGCAAAAAGCTTTATGGATAGCGGCGGCTTGGTGCCGGATGCCGTGATTATTGGCCTGGTCAGTGAGCGCATTAAAGAGGCCGACTGTGCCAACGGCTTTTTATTTGATGGCTTTCCGCGCACCATTCCACAGGCAGAAGCGATGAAAGCCGCTGGCGTTGGTATTGATTACGTGGTTGAAATTGACGTACCTGATGAAGCAATTGTTGAGCGCATGAGCGGCCGCCGTAGCCATCCTGCCTCAGGCCGTACCTACCACGTTAAATTTAATCCACCCAAAGTGGCTGGCAAAGATGATGTAACAGGTGAAGACTTGGTACAGCGCGATGACGACAAAGAAGATGTCGTTAAAAACCGCCTCAATGTTTATCACAGCCAAACCAAACCATTAGTGAAATACTACACCGATTGGGCCAACAGCGGCAAAGCTGGCGCACCAAAACATGTGTTTGTGAATGGCTTGGGGGAAGTGACTGTGATACGCGATAACATTTTTAAGGCGCTGGCTTAAACTGTAATTTGGCAAGCACTATTTATAGTATGTAAGTCCAAATTTGGCCAAATGCGTTGTCATAAAACTGTAAGGGGTTATCAATGAGTAAAAGCAATAATTTTGTCAGTGAGCGCCCAGCCAAGAGACGTCCTGAAATTAGGCGGGTCAAACCGAGTGTAGTGGCCGACTGGCTCCATGCGGGCGTAGTGGACACACATCGGGGTGGCTGGGCCAGCCTTTTCTATGGTGCAGCCCTTACAGTCGCCGGCTTATTTATTCATGTATTTTTTGCTGAAAGCTATTGGCTACTCGCTGGCCTAACTACTGGATTTCTTCTGCTCGGCCCGTTTCTTGCTACTGGACTCTACGACCTGAGTCGGCGCATGGAGCTAAACGAACCTCCGAAACTCATTCCTAGCCTGACTGCATGGCTGCCAAATTTGATTAACTTTAGTGTTTTTGCCGCACTGCTAATTGCTGTGATGGCCATTTGGGTTTTTATCTCATTTCGTATTTTCTTGCACTTTTTTGATGGCAATCTACCAACTTTCATTGATGTTGCAATCAATGTCATCACACTCAAACAACCTACTTTTGCACTTATTTATTTTTCTGTCGGTGGACTTTTTGCAGCCTTTATCTTCGCCATGAGCGTTGTTGCCGTACCGCTCATGCTCGATCGCAAAGCCAGCGTGGGTAGTGCAGCGCTAACCAGCCTGCTCGTATGTGTCCGCAATCCAATACCAATGCTTCTCTGGGCTTTCTGTATTGTAGTCCTTGTCGGCTTTGGTTTTGCCACGAGCTTTCTGGGTTTAATTATCGCAATGCCAATCGTTGGGCATGCGAGTTGGCACGTCTACCGGGATCTAGTCGAGTAAAACAAGCGCTAGCACTCATGGCAAGGATGTGGATAAGCGTTTCTTTAACCCACTCCGCGTTGACATACAACCGTTGTTTATAAATTCTACAATGTTATTTTCTTAAGATAGTGCTGATGCAGTGTTTTATACCAATGTTTTTACGGTTAACCTGCACTGCCGCTAGATATGAATGCAGAAAATGAAAAAAACACCCTTTCAGATTCTATTGTTATGGTTTTTTTTGGTTGTTGTCAGCCTGAATGGCCGCTCTTATATTCCCATTGATGAGACACGCTACGTCACCGTGGCGTGGGAAATGTGGCTGAATGGCGATTATTTGGTGCCTACGCTCAATGGTATTGCATACAGCCATAAGCCACCGTTACTATTTTGGCTGATTAATCTCGGCTGGAAAGTTTTCGGTGTCAATGACTGGTGGCCGCGCCTTGTGCCTTCACTATTCGCGCTTGCCAGCGTGTTCATCACCCGCAATATTGCCAACAGATTGTGGCCGAAAAATACTGCCCTCAAAGACAGTACGTCGCTCATATTAATGAGTAGCGGTCTTTGGGTCTTTTTTTCTACTGCGCTGATGTTCGACATGCTCATTGCTTTTTTTACCGTGCTGGGTATATGGGGTTTATTCATTGCGCTACAAGCGCAAAAGTCAATTCAAGCAGTTAAAGGCTGGTTCATGTTTACGCTAGCAATTAGCGGCGGGCTACTCGCAAAGGGCCCTGCAATATTCCTGCAACTTTTACCAATTGCACTACTGACCCCATGGTGGAACACTGATAAACATCTCAATGCCAAAAATTGGTATTTACCTTTAATATACTCGGTGTTAGGTGGGACGATCATTGTTATAACATGGGCAATTCCAGCAGGAATCCATGGCGGAAGTGAATATCAACATGCCATATTTTGGGGTCAAACAGCAGACCGCATGGTCGATTCTTTTGCACATAAACGTCCTTTTTGGTGGTATCTCCCTTTACTTCCACTACTGCTTTTTCCTTGGCTATTTTGGGGCGCTTTCTGGCAAGGACTAATCAAACTTAACCCGCTAGATATGAGCATCAGGTTTTGCGTTGCTTGGATAATACCGGTTATTGTTGCCTTTTCTTTCATCAGCGGCAAACAAGTACACTACATTCTTCCAATTTTCCCAGCATTTTCGTTACTGATTGCCCGCGTCACTGAAAAACACCAGGCAAACACTCGTTTACCCCTGCTACCGATTGTGATTGCTACTTTTATAGTTGGGATTGTTTTATTGGCGTTACCTTCATACCCCTATTCACACTCTAAACTAAGCGCTTGGATGCAACACATTCCGCTATGGTTAGGCGGGCTTACAATCGTAGCCGCAAGCCTGATTTACTTTTTACCCAAAAAATCCGTTTTGGCCACCATCTCACAGCTATCCGTCTTGTCAATCATCTTGATGACTATTTGCTTGTATGTGGTGATTCATACGGCTGGCAATGCTTATGACATGAGACCCATCAGCGTAAAACTCAAAGAACTTGAGTCACAAAATATCCCTGTCGCTTACCTAGGCAAATACCCTGGTACTTTTAATTTTCTGGGCAGGTTAAAACAGTCACCAGAGTTAATCCGTGAAAACACAGCCTTAGCTTGGTTTTCTGCCCATCCAAATGGACGCATCATAAAATTTTTTGACAAAGCAAATGAGATTAATCAGCAACAGGTTGAATTTATACAGGCCTACAAAGATGCTAGCATCGCCATCTTAAATTACCAGCAATGGCAGGCAAAAATCAACCTGCCTTCCTCTGGTCAGGCTGATTAGCGCAGTTGGCATTTTTAGTCGCCAACAGGCATAGTTTCTAGGCGGGCTTCAAGTATAATCTCATTTTAATTTCACACTTTAGAGCCATGAAGCAGCAATATCCTTTCAAAGAAGTCGAACTAACGGCCCAAACCTATTGGCAAGCCAACCAAACCTTCGCCGCGTCCGAAAACTCAGATAAGCCAAAATACTATTGCTTATCCATGTTTCCCTACCCCAGCGGACGCTTGCACATGGGGCACGTACGCAATTATACGATTGGCGACGTTCTAAGCCGTTTTCATAAAATGAAAGGCTTTAACGTCATGCAGCCGATGGGTTGGGATGCGTTTGGCTTGCCTGCCGAGAACGCGGCGATTAAAAACAATACAGCGCCTGCCAAATGGACGTATGAAAACATTGAGCACATGAAAACCCAACTCAAGCAATTAGGGCTGGGGGTGGATTGGAATCGAGAAATTGCCACCTGCAAACCTGAGTACTACAAGTGGGAGCAATGGCTCTTTACTGAATTGTTCAAAAAGGGGCTCATCTACAAAAAAACTTCTACTGTAAACTGGGACCCGGTAGACGGCACCGTGCTGGCCAATGAACAAGTGATTGACGGCCGCGGTTGGCGCAGTGGCGCATTAGTTGAAAAGCGCGATATTCCACAATACTTCATGAAAATTACCGCTTATGCTGAAGAGTTACTCAACGATCTAGACAAACTGGACGGCTGGCCTGAGCAGGTTAAAACCATGCAACGCAACTGGATAGGTAAAAGCTACGGTTGTGAGGTGGAGTTTCCGATTTTAGGCCAAACTGGCAACTTAAAAGTGTACACCACGCGCCCAGACACGCTCATGGGTGCAACCTATGTTGCCGTGGCCGCTGAACATGCTTTGGCAACCCTTGCCGCACAAGACAACCCTGCACTGGCTGAATTTATCGCCGAATGTAAACGCGGCAGTGTGGCCGAAGCCGATGTGGCGACAGCCGAGAAAAAAGGCATGGCAACTGGTTTATTTGTGACGCATCCACTCAATGGCGAGCAATTGCCGGTGTGGGTAGCCAACTATGTATTGGCCAGCTATGGTGAAGGCGCTGTGATGGCAGTGCCTGCCCATGATGAACGCGATTTTGAATTTGCAAAAAAATACAATTTGCCCATTAAGACAGTCATTAAAAAAAGCAATACTGATGTATTACCCATGACGGAACATGGCATTTTGTTTAATTCAGGTGCTTTTAATACGCTTGATTTTGAAGGGGCTGGCACGGCGATTGCCGAAGCACTTTCGGCTAAAAAACTTGGTAAACGCCGCACACAATATCGCCTGCGCGATTGGGGCGTTTCGCGCCAACGTTACTGGGGCTGCCCGATTCCCATTATTCACTGTGAAAAATGTGGTGAAGTCCCCGTACCTGCTGAACAACTGCCAGTGGTTTTACCTGAAAACGTGGTGATGGATGGCGTAGGCTCACCCATTAAAAAAGACCCTAGTTTTTATGAAACCACCTGCCCCACTTGCGGCGGCCAAGCCACGCGTGAAACCGATACGCTGGACACTTTTTTTGAGTCATCCTGGTATTTTGCGCGTTATGCAAGCTTTGACAGCACAACGGCCATGGCGGATGCACGCGCCAATTACTGGCTGCCAGTTGACCAATACGTAGGCGGTATTGAGCATGCCATTCTGCATTTGCTCTATGCGCGCTTTTTTAACAAACTCATGCGTGATGCTGGGTTGCTGAATAATGATGAGCCTTTCACCAACCTGCTCACCCAAGGCATGGTGCTAAAAGATGGTTCAAAAATGAGTAAATCAAAAGGCAATACGGTTGACCCGCAAGAGCTGATTGATACTTATGGTGCTGATACGGCACGTCTTTTTATGATGTTTGCAGCCCCACCTGAGCAAAGCCTGGAATGGGCAGATAGTGGCGTTGAAGGCGCTAACCGCTTTTTACGTAGACTCTGGAAAGCCGTGTACGACCATGTAGAACTAGGACAAATTGCAGCCTACACACAAGGCGAACTGACGGCCGAACTCAAAGTAATACGCTTGCAATTACATTGCACCATTGAAAAAGTCGCTGATGATTATGGCCGTCGCCATAGTTTTAACACTGCCATTTCATCGGTGATGGAACTCATGAACGCACTGGCAAAAATTGAAAGCACAGATGAAATAACACGTGCCGTGCGTCAAGAAGTTCTGCAAAATGTAGCGCTACTACTCTCACCCATTGTGCCGCACATCTGCCAGGCCATTTGGGCCGAACTATGTCCGCACAGCCACATTCTCGATGCTGGCTGGCCGGTCGCGGACCAATCCGCCATGGTGCAAGATAGTGTGGAATACGTGATTCAAGTCAACGGTAAATTACGTGGTAGCATCACTGTTGCAAAAACTGAGACAAAAGATGCGCTAGAAAAATTGGCCTTACAACAACCGTTTGTGCAAAAATTCATCGCGGACAACATGACCGTCCGTAAAATCATTGTGGTGCCCAATAAACTTATTAACATTGTCGTAAGCTAAAATTAAGCAGGCTAAACCTAGCAGGAATACCTATGAAAAAACATGTCATGCAATATACAAGCTTTAAATTGATTTGCTTATTTTTATTGTGCACGACGATTGCTGCATGCGGGTTTCAACTGCGTGGTGTGGCAAATTTGTCTTTTAAATCGGTATTTGTGCAGGGCAGTATTTTGAGCATTTCGAGAGAGCTCAATCAGTCTTTCAAAACCAACGGCATTCAAGTAGTAAACAGCACTGATGATGCAGAGTTACTCATTGAAATGCTCAATGAAACCAATGAAAAGCGCATTTTGTCACTGAGCGGCGGCGGTGTTGTGCGTGAGTACGAGCTCAATTACCGCGTGAGTTTCAGAACGCGTGACCCCGCAAGCGAAACTTGGAGCGCCCCGCAAACCGTGCAGGCACGCAGAGATTTTTCATATAACGATAACGCCCTGCTTGGCAAGTTAGATGAAGAAAACAAACTCAATGCCGACATGCGTAGTGATGCCGTACGTGAAATTATGCGCAGGTTATCCGCCATTAAAGTCACGCCAAAATAAGCATTATTCCGCATGCAAATCTTAGCTACGCAGCTTGATAAGCATTTATCACAAGGCTTAAAACCACTTTACGTTTTAATCGGGGGCGAGCCACTCGCCCAACGTGAATGTTTAGACGCACTCCGCGCCTCTGCCCGCAAACAAGGCTATGAAGAGCGCAGCCACTTAACCGTTGAGCGCAATTTTAACTGGCAACACATAGAAGCCTACGGGCAATCTATTTCTCTGTTTGCCAGCTTGCGCCTGCTTGAAATCAACATCCCCAATGGCAAACCTGGCGTAGATGGCGGCAAAGCATTACAAGCGTTAGCCAGCAAACCCATACCAGACACCACAGTAGTGATTATTTTGCCAAAACTTGAGCGCGAAGCTAAAAACAGCGCTTGGTTTAGCGCGCTTGAGCAGCACGCGATGGTGATTGCGAATGACGAAGTAAGCGTAGCCAATTTACCCAAATGGATTGCCTCCAGACTCGCCCTGCAAGGCCAACAAGCCAGCCCACAAACGCTCGACTTTTTAGCCAATCAAGTAGAAGGCAACCTGCTGGCAGCCAACCAAGAAGTGCAAAAACTCGGCCTACTTTACCCGCAGGGTGAACTCACGGACGAAGCCGTGCGCGAGGCCGTGCTCAATGTTTCGCGCTTTGATGCCTTTCAACTCGGCGAAGCCGTGCTGTTGGGTGATGCCGCCCGCACCGCCCGTATTTTACAAGGCCTGCAGGATGAGGGCGAAAACCCAGTCGCCGTGATGAGCCCGCTGATGTGGGTATTGCGACCTTTGGTGCGCGTAAAGCAAGCCGAGATGCGCAATGAGAACATTCAAACCGCCATGACCAACGCCCGCATTTTTGGCGACAAACAAGCCCTCACCAAACGTGCATTAGCGAGACTAAGCCTGCGCCAGCTTGAAGCGGCACTACAAAAACTGGCCGATATTGATAAAACCGCCAAAGGCGTGATGTTGGGCGATGCTTGGTTGGAGATTTCACGGCTTTGCTTTGGCTTGGCGAAAGTGCGGGGGCGTTGAAAATGGAATATTGCATTTTGCTAAATTGCTTTTTGGCAAGTATTTTAGTGTAACAAATAACATACTATGAAATTTGAACTTGATGACTATCATCGTAATATTACAGACGAAGAGCTAATTGCTGATATAAAAAGAATAGCCTTGGAGTTGAACAAAGCTGGAATTTCACGAGCCGACAATGATGAAAGAGGAAAGTTTGGAACTACAACCTATATTCGAAGATTTGGCAGTTGGTTCAAGGCATTAGATAGGGCTGGTTTAGAAAAAAAAAGAACACCGACAAATCTTCCTGATGAAGAATTATTTCAAAATCTAGAAGAAATTTGGATAAAACTTGGCAGACAACCAAGGTATGCTTAAATCCATAAACCTTTGTCAAAGTACCATGTTGGCACTTACGAAAACCGTTTCGGAACATGGAGAAAAGCTTTAGAGAAATTCGTTACCTACATAAATAGCGAAGAAACCTACTCTACAGAAGAGGCACTTAAACTTATTGAGCCAGAAGCTACTACACGGCACAAAACAAAGCGAAATATAAACTGGAGATTACGTTTTATTGTTATGCGGCGGGACAATTTCAAATGTAAAGGCTGTGGCAGGACACCAGCCACAGATCCGAACATTGTTTTACATATTGACCATATCAAAGCGTGGGCAAATGGGGACGAAACTGTACTCGAAAATCTTCAAACCCTTTGTTCAATATGCAATATTGGGAAAAGTGATTTGGAATAAGTAGCTCGCCGAATGTAATATTCTTACGGCGGATAACGCTACGCTCATCCGCCCTACAATTCCATTTTTCATCACCAAAATCACACTGCATCATTACACCGCCTCTGCAAGCCAATAACCATGCGGCTTCCAGAGGCATAAAAAAATATCGTGGACTTTTTGATTAGATTTTAATGTTAAATTATCTTGCTTTATCACTTTGACACGCATTAGTTATGCGCATATAATTTGCGCATCAATCAAAAGTTGATAAAAGGATTAATGATGCAAGTTATTTATGAAACTCATGCCCCCAAACGCGCGACCAATTTGAGCGTGAATAGCGATTTACTCAATAAAGCACGTGCGCTTAATATCAATTTATCTGCGACTTTAGAAGAAAGCCTTGTTACTTTAATTAAGGCTAAACAGCAACAAGCGTGGCTTGCGCAAAATCAACAGGCGATTGACGGCTATAACCAACAAGCCGATGAACAAGGCACTTTTTCTGATACCTTGCGTGCATTTTAAATGGCTCAATTTAGCGTTTATCAAAACAAAAATAAGGCTACACTTGCGACTTATCCATTGCTGCTCAACATTCAAAATGATTTGCTGGCCTCTATGCAAACCTGCGTTGTGGTGCCGCTTACACCTGTAAAAACCATGGCGCACCAACCCATGAGCAAGCTCACGCCCGTTTTACTTGTGCAAGGGCAAGATTACTGCATGATGACGCCACAATTGGCGGGGATTCACAAACGTGAGCTTGGTGCAGAAATAGAGATTTTAACGGCTTACCAAAATGACATTATTGCCGCCGTTGATTTTTTACTAAGCGGCGTATGATGTAAGTATTACGATGCTGATTTGTTTTAATTGTGCGCACAAAAACGTATAATCGGGCATGGACAAAAATACGATCAACATTCAAACCTATATGCAAAACATTGGCATTGAAGCGCGCAAGGCTTCACGCGCGATGGCGAGTGCCGATACCATTCAAAAAAACAATGCGTTGAATGCAATCGCCAAGGCGATTTTGCGTGAAAAAGACGCGTTGCTAGCGGCCAACAAGTTGGATTTAGACGCAGCGCGCGCAAATGGCCTAGAGCCTGCGATGCTTGACCGTTTGGCGATTAGCGAAAAAACCATTGCCAGCATGGCTGAAGGTTTAACGCAAATCGCTAACCTTGCTGACCCAATCGGCGAAATGACGGATTTTAAATACATGCCAAGCGGCATTCAAGTTGGCAAAATGCGCGTGCCTTTGGGCGTGATTGGCATTATTTATGAGGCCCGCCCAAACGTGACGGTGGATGCGGCTGGGCTGTGTATTAAGTCTGGCAATGCGGCGATTTTACGCGGCGGAAGTGAAGCGATTCACTGCAATCAAGCACTAGCAAAATTGGTACATGAGGGCTTGGCTGCGGCAGGCTTGCCAAAATCTGCCGTGCAAGTGGTGGAAACCACCGACCGCGCGGCAGTGGGTGAACTGATCACCATGAAGCAATATGTGGATGTGATTGTGCCACGCGGCGGCAAGGGGCTGATTGAGCGCATTAGTAACGATGCGCGTATTCCAGTCATCAAGCATTTAGACGGCAATTGCCACGTGTATGTAGATGACGATGCGGATTTTGACAAAGCCTTACGGATTTTAGAAAACAGCAAAACGCAGCGGTTAGGCACGTGTAATACGGCGGAATCGCTCTTGATTGCGCGCTCTGTGGCAAAAGATATGTTGCCAAAATTGGCGGATATGCTCACTCAACATGGCATAGAAATTCGCGGCTGTGCGGAAACTTGCGCGCTCGTTAAAAATGCCAAACCAGCAACGGATGAAGACTATTACACCGAATATTTAGCCGCGATTATTTCGTGCAAAGTGGTGAGTGGTTTGGATGAAGCGATTGCCCACATCAACCAGCATTCCAGCCAACACACCGAGGCGATTGTGACTGAAAACTACTCACGCGCCCGCCGCTTTTTGCGCGAGGTGGATTCAAGCTCAGTGATGGTGAATGCCTCCACCCGCTTTGCTGATGGTTTTGAATATGGCTTGGGCGCTGAAATCGGCATCTCCACCGACAAGCTGCACGCACGCGGCCCTGTTGGTTTAGAAGGATTGACCTCGCTTAAATATGTAGTATTAGGCGATGGACATGTGCGTGCGTAATTAAACGTGCGCCATTGAGGCCTGCGAAAATCGAATGAAAAAAATACCTGCAATTGGTATTCTCGGTGGCACTTTTAACCCGATTCACTTTGGCCATTTGCGTATGGCTGAAGAACTCGCCGAAGCACTCAATTTCGATGAAGTACGTTTTATTCCTTCTGCCAACCCGCCGCACAAACCCGCCCCTGCCGTAAGCGCCGAGCATCGGGCAGCAATGGTGAAATTGGCGATTGCTAGCAATTCAACTTTTAAGTTTGATGGCCGTGAACTTGCGCGCACGGGCACATCGTATACATTTGACACATTATCAAGCTTAAGAGAAGAGCTCGGCACACACGCCAGCATCACGCTTTTAATGGGAAATGATGCATTTACAAAACTTAACACCTGGCACCGTTGGGAAGAACTGCTGAGCCTTTGCCATATTTGCTTGGTCGCAAGACCGCACGGCGCTTCAAAAAAAGCTGAGGGCTTATCAAAGACACTTGAAAGCTACCTGCAAGCGCATTACACTGAAAACAGCGGCGATTTACTTGAACAGGCTTGCGGATGCATCACGATGCAAAAAACGACGAGTCTTGAAATCTCATCAACCGCCATACGCCATGCGTTGCGCAACAAGCATTCGGTGCGTTATCTATTGCCAGATGCGTTACTGGAATACATGAAACTTCATCAACTTTATTATGTGTAACCGTTTCAGACCTAACATTACTGAAGTAAGAGAGTGAATAATGTCAAAACCATCCATTTCTAAAAGATTTTCAGTCCTCATCATTGCAAGCTTGGCGCTAATCACCACCGCCTGCGGCACAAACCCGGTGACTAAAAAGCGTGAAATTCAGTTGGTTTCTGAATCGCAGGAGATTGCGATTGGTAAGCAAAATTACGCCCCTGCCAGGCAGTCACAAGGGGGCGATTATATTATTGACCCAGAATTGACTGCCTATGTGCAAAGTATTGGCGATAAACTCGCTAAGGTGGCTGACCGCCAATTACCTTATGAATATGCTGTCATCAACGACTCCACTCCAAATGCGTGGGCCATGCCGGGTGGGAAAATCGCTTTTAACCGCGGCCTGCTCTACGAGTTAAATAGCGAGGCCGAGCTTGCCGCAGTCATGGGCCACGAGATGGTGCACGCAGCAGCAAGGCATGGCGCAAAAAGTATGGAGCGCGGTATTTTTATGCAAGGTGCGATGATTGCCGTAGGCATAGGCGCGCAAAACACCAATTACAGTAATTTGATTGTGGGCGGCGCACAGCTGGGCGCAGCGCTCACCATGAGTAAATACGGCCGCGATGCTGAAAGTGAATCAGACTTATACGGCATGCAATATATGAAAAAAGCTGGCTACGACCCCACGGCCGCCGTGACCTTACAAGAAAAGTTTGTGCGTTTAAGTGCTGATCGCAAAAGTAACTTTATTGATGGCTTGTTTGCCAGCCACCCACCCTCACCCGAGCGCGTTGAAGCCAACAAAGTAACATTGGCAAAAATAGGCGCGGGCGGCGATTGGGGCAAAGAAATTTACGCACAGAAAACCGCCAAGTTGAGAAGCACGCAAGCCGCATATAAAGCTTACGACGAAGGCGTTAAAGCGCTCTCAGCAAAAGATACCGCTAAAGCCACTGCGCTCGCTAAACAGGCCATTGCCGGGGAGCCACGCGAGGCACGTTTTCAGGAATTGTTAGCCGACATTGCCTTTACCGAGAAAAAACCGCAAGAAGCACTGAGCTATTACGACAAAGCCATCAAAATGCAGCCCGATTACTTTAAACCGCACATTCAAAGCGGCATCGCGCTGTTCAACATGGGCAAAAAAGCGGAAGCTGAACCATTTTTAAAACGCGCCAATGAACTATTACCCACCGCGCCGGGCCACGCTCTGCTTGGCCAAATTGCCGAAGATCGTGGCGATATCGATGGCGCGTTGCAGCATTATTCAGTCGCTGCAGGCTCAAATTCCGACATTGGCAAAGATGCCATGGCGCGTGGCGTACGCATAGACCTACCGCGTAACCCTGGCAAATACCTGCAATCGGGGGCAGTGGCCGATAATTCTGGCAATTTGTTTGCAGTAGTGCAAAATAATACCGATGTGCCTGTTGGCCGCGTGCAAGTGCGCGTGGTGAAATATGATGCAAAAACAGGCCGCGCAGTTGCTCAGAGTGCACCCATGACGATTTCTGGCGGCGTAGCACCAGGTAAGCGCAATCAAGTTGCGATAGGCCAAAAAGTCGCCACACCACAAGAAGCGCAGCTTTACAAAGTGGTGGTGGAAGCGGCGGAATTGGCTAAATAATACGCGCGTAATGTGTATGCAAAATTGCTTAATTTTTGAGCAATTTTAGTATCAACCTTTTCTGATGCTCTGTAAGCCTTGTAAATAAAGGCTTACAGAGCATTATTTTTTTCTCGCACGAATTTATGCTGTTCATTTGACTATTTTGCAAAAGCAAAATTGGCTGTTTTTTGCCAATGCACCACACGCAAACAAGGGGCAACAATACGCTGTGTTAGGCTGGCTAAATTTTCTTCAAACATGGGCATGTCAGCTTCAATTTGGTTGGCGACCCAACCAGTTAAGTTTAAACCGCGCGCTTGAATCGCTTCTACTGTAAGCAAAGCGTGGTTGATGCAGCCCAACTTCATACCCACGACCAAAATAATGGGGATATTCAATTGCACGGCTAAATCTGCCAATGTTTGCGTGGCGTTTATGGGCACAAAAAATCCGCCTGCGCCTTCTACAATCACCACATCTGCTAACTCGGTAAGTTGCGTGTAGGCTTGTTGAATCACTTCAATTTGCATATTAACGCCCGTTAACGCAGCGGCAATATGGGGCGCAATGGCTGGGGCAAAGGCATAGGGGTTAATGCGGTCATCTGGCGCCTGCACGTTGCTGGCCGCGTTGAGGGCTAGCACGTCGTCATTGATGAGTTCACCACTTGCACCTAATTCACAACCTGATGCAATCGGCTTCATGCCTATCGTTTTAAAACCAGCCGCTACAAAATGTTGAATAAGCGCACTCGCAATATAGGTTTTACCTACATTGGTATCGGTGCCGATAATGAAGTAAGATTTTGTGCTCATATTGATTTTTGTAGGCGCGGCTTATGGCCGCGAGCATTCGTGCGTGCATTCACCACTATTTTCGCAGCTATAAGCCGCTCCTACGCCTAAACGTGATTGGCGATACGCCATCTTCAAGACCAAAATTATCTTTGGGTTTATCTTGACCGCGCCAAGCATGGCCATACACCACTTCAAACGTGGCGGGCAGTTTTCCATTGCGCCTGAATTGCTCATAGACCGCTTCAATTTTTTGCAAGAATCCACGCCCGTGCAGGCCGCGCGCGCGGCCATCGGTGGCGTTATGTGCGCCGATACTTTTTAAGTCGCGCATTACGCTTTTTACATCATCATAAGTCAGTGTAAAGCGCTCCACATCCAGCACGGGCGCGCCAAAACCAGCACGTACCAGTGCATCGCCAATGTCGTGCATGTCAATAAAGCGGCTGATGCTGGTGGTGTTTTCTTGGGCGGTGGCTACGCGCAATTCTTTTAAGGTATCAGGCCCAAAGGTGCTAAACATCAGTAAGCCTTCTGGCTGTAACACCCGGTGAAAAGCTTGTAGCGCCGCGTCTAAATCATTACACCACTGAATGGCTAAATTTGACCATACCAACTGAACACTAGCATCGGCCAACGGCAGCGCTTCAATATCTGCACAAATCAAGCCGTGTTTTTCGCCAGTAAAAAGCGTTTTAACTTGATTGACAAAACCCGTGCTGGCACACACTTTGCGTGTTTTTTGCAGCATAGGCAGGGCAAAATCGAGCGAGACCACTTGCGCTTTGGGGTATTTTTTTTGCAAAGCTAAGCTTGCTAAGCCTGTGCCGCAGCCTGCGTCTAAAATAGTTTGCGGGCTGAGCTTGACCAAGGCTAAACGACTGAGCATTTCATCGCGCACTTGCTTTTGCAAAATGGCAGCGGCATCGTAGGTCTCTGCCGCACGCCCAAATGACGCGCGCGCACGCTTTTTATCAATATGATATTGATCCAACATTATTTCGCTGGCTCTAAAAACTGCTCAAGCGCTTCAATAAATTGCTCTTGGTGAGATAAAAACGGTGCGTGTGCTGAACCCGACATGACGCGTAAAAAGCCTGCCGGCAGATTTTGCATCATCCAATGCGCGGCCTGCACAGGGGCTAAATTGTCACGGTCGCCATGAATCAGCAATGTTGGTTTTCTTAAATTGCCGACTTCATCGCGTAAATCGGTATCTAACAGCACTTGCAAACCGTGACGAATCGCCTGTGTGTTGGCGGCAGGGCGTTCCAGAAACTTTTCGCGTATGATTTTAATCGTTTTACGCGCATCCTTTGCATTCATGCATTGCAGGGTAATGTTCTGCAACATGGTTTTTTGGTAATCTAAATTCACATCACGTGCAAAATCATCAAACACACGCGGTGGAACGCCAATTTCCCAATCTGGTTTATTCACAAAACAAGGGGTTGCGCCTACCAGCACCAGCCTGCGTATCATGTCGGGGCGGTCAAGCGCTAGGCGCATGGCGACCTGCCCACCGAGTGACCAGCCAAGAACGTCAGCATGCGCTGGCAGTATATCGGCCACATGTTCAGCTAGAGAGTACAGATGATAAGGGTCAATCGGGCGACTTAATCCTGCTCCCGGCAAATCGACCAAATGCAGGGTAAAACTTTTGCTCATTTTTTTGACTAATGAGTGAAAAATACCGCCATGAGAACCCCAGCCGTGCAACAACACAAGGGGTTGGCCTTCTCCGATAATCTCAACATGTAAACTCACGAAAACTCCTTTTCTGCTTCATGCAACGCACTGATTAAACGCATGACATCTTCTTTGCTATGCGCGGCAGAGAGCGAAATACGCAATCTTGCCGTATTTTTTGGCACCGTCGGCGGGCGTATGGCCGGCACCAGTATGCCTTTGCCCTGCAAAAATTTGCTCACGTGCACCGCTTCAAAATTGTCGCCAATCAGCAACGGCTGAATACTGGTGATGGAGGGCATCAGTCGCCATTTGGTTAAATTTAGTTCGGTTTTCAACTGGTCAATCAACGCATACAAATGTGCACGTAGGGCATCACCCTGTGCGATTAAATGCACTGAAGCTGAGAGCGTGGCCGATAGTGCCGGCGGTGCCGGCGTTGAATACACATAGCTTTTAGCGGTTTGAATTAAATAATCAATCACGACTTGTTCGCCCGCTACAAACGCACCTGCAACCCCCGCCGCTTTGCCTAAGGTGGCCATCATGATAATGCGCGGTGATTGCAAGTTGAAATGGCTAAGCGAGCCTGCGCCATGCGCTCCCAACACACCAAATCCATGCGCATCATCGATGTACAAATAGGCGTCATATTGCTCGCAAAGTGCTAAATATTCTGGAATGGGCGCAATGTCGCCATCCATACTAAATACGGCATCTACCGCAATCAACTTATGTTTGGCTGAACTGGCTTTTAGCAGATTTTCGAGCGCGGCTACATCGTTATGCGCAAAACGCTTAAACTCGGCTAATGAATAATAACCACCGTCATTCAGGCAGGCATGGTTAAGCTTATCCGCAAATATCGCATCGCCACGTCCGACCAGCGCGCCTAAGACGCCAATATTGGCCATATACCCAGTTGAAAATAATAATGCTGCAGGCAACTTCACAAAGTGAGCGAGCTGCTTTTCTAAATCATCATGGTAGCGATGATGGCCTGTGACAAGTCCAGATGCACCGCTTCCTACACCAGCAAAGCCGGCCGCCTGCTGCAATGTGGCAACGAGTCTGGGGTGATTGGCTAAACCTAAATAATCATTACTGCAAAAAGATAAATACGGTTTCGTATCGGCGACAATATGCTCGGCTTGCGGCGAGTCGAGCAAGCGGCGCTGGCGCAGCAAGCCATCTTTTTCGCGTTTTTCGAGTTCTTGGTGTAGAAATTTAAGCATATTGTTTAGATTGTTGTAGGAGCGCAATTTATTGCGCGAATATAACTTAATTTACCCAAGCTTTCGCGCAATAAATTGCGCTCCTACCTATTGCCATTAAATCGGGTGTAAGCCCAATTTCGCAAATAGCTTTTTATCCGTTTCAGCTTCGGGGTTGCCAGTGGTGAGCAGTTTTTCACCGTAAAAAATGGAATTTGCCCCGGCTAAAAAGCAAAGCGCCTGAATGCCTTCATGCATGCTCTGGCGGCCTGCTGAAAGCCGCACAAAGCTTTTTGGCATGGTAATGCGGGCAATGGCAATGGTGCGTACAAATTCAAACGGATCGAGTTCTTCTGTACCATGCAACGGCGTGCCTTCAACCTGCGTGAGTAAATTGATCGGCACGCTTTCAGGCGGACGCTCCATATTGGCTAATTGTGCTAGCAGGCCAGCACGCTGGTTGCGCGATTCACCCATACCGATAATGCCGCCACAACACACATTAATATCCGCTTCACGCACGCTATCTAAGGTATCTAGACGGTCTTGATAGGTACGCGTGGTAATCACATCGCCATAAAACTCTGGTGCGGTATCCAAGTTGTGATTGTAATAATCCAGCCCGGCTTCTTTAAGTTGCGCAGCTTGACCATCTTTGAGCATACCCAATGTGGCGCAAGTCTCTAAGCCCATGGCTTTCACTTCGGCAATCATTTTCAGTACTGGTTCTAAATCGCGCTGTTTTGGACTGCGCCATGCGGCTCCCATGCAAAAGCGGCTGGCGCCGTTGTCTTTAGCTTCACGCGCAGCAGCCAATACCTCATCAATCGGCATCATCGGCTCGTTTTCTACATCAGTATGGTAACGTGCCGCTTGTGGACAGTATCCGCAATCTTCAGAGCAACCACCAGTTTTGATGGAAAGCAAAGTGCTCACTTGCACGCCGTTTGGGTCAAAATTTTCACGGTGAACTTGGGTGGCTTGATGCATTAAATCGTTAAATGGCAACTCATACAACGCTACAATATCAGCCACACTCCAGCGATTAACAGTTGGTGTACATTGTTTGTTATGATGTTTTAAACTATCGGTGTTGATGGCTGCCTGTGTTGTCGTTTGCATCGAATAAGCCTTTAAATATAAACAAGTTAATGACGACATTATAAGCTGTAAAGTGAAAATCAAACAAATCATTAACAACTGCACAAAAATTAATCATTGGTTATTCTCAAGCCAATGTTTGCTGTGTGCCGCTAACGCAAGTACAGGTAAACAACTATGCCAAGCTTGCTTTGAAGCTCTGCCTTGGCACACCGCACAGCATTGCCTGCAATGCGGATTACTTTCAAACCACCCGATTTGCGGCCACTGCCTAAAAGAGCCACCCGATTTTGACGCCACGCATGCAGCTTTGCGCTATGAATTTCCGCTGGATGCGCTGATGCAACAATATAAATATGGCAGTGCGCTGCAAACAGCGCATTTATTTGCACAGCTAATCAGCACACATCACACCATGCAACACGTAGATGTAATCATTCCCATGCCACTCCACCCGCAACGACTCAAAGAGCGCGGCTTTAATCAATCACTCGAAATCGCCAAATTACTTGCCAAGCAATTTCATGTTCCGCTCGATTTCACCAGTTGTACGCGAACCAAATACACGCCGCCACAAGCTAGCTTGCCGCTCAAAGAACGTACCAAAAACATTAAAGGAGTGTTTGCATGCAGTGTAAATTTAGCTGGCAAACGTATTGCGATTGTCGATGATGTGATGACCACGGGCGCGAGCTTAAATGAGCTGGCTAAAACGCTAAAAAAAGCAGGTGCAGCGCACGTGGAGTGCTGGATAGTGGCTCGTACTTTGCCACATCAATAACTTACTACCTTATTAACGATTTACTACTTTTTTAGACAAATAAATCTTGCCTCCGCCATAAACTCTAACACCAGTTTTTTTAATTTATCGTTTCCAGCAGGTATGTAGCGACTTGCCACATCGTCCACCCCTTTTTCTCTGGCATTGGGAAGCAACCCTGCAATTCTTTTCCAGTCGCAAATTTTGCTATGTTTACGCTCATACCTTTGGGCTATATGCGCTGTAAACTCTGAATTTGGCCATACAAGCACCCATTCAACATTATTCACATGTAATTTCGATACATCAACTGGAGGCGAAATTTGACTAGCAATTAGATTCATTAAATTATCTTCTACTATTTCAAACCTCTGATCCTGTCTGCTCGTACACCGAAGAATTCCAATCTCACATAATTTATATAAAAAGTCCCAAATAGCAACCTTGTCAGAATTGTTAAATTTTTGAGAAACAGTAAAGCGTTGACCTACCCAAATAGCAATCTCTTCTAAGTTGAAATGATCTTTTTTGCGCCTTTCACTTCGTTGGATAAATGTAGCGAATATAGATAACTGCCATGTTTTCCGAGCAACTCCAAAGGAGTTTTCACCACGTACTTTATAGTTCAAGAACCATGGGACCTTGCTCTCATCAATATTGAGAAACTCTAGGAATAGTCCAAGTTTCTTGGCATCAGGATATGCTTTGAATCGCTCTGCTTTTTCTTGCCTCTCTTTTTCAATATTGGCTAAGCGTTGCTGCTCTTTTTCTTGCGCAACCTTTCGATTTACTTCTGCTTTTTGTTGACGCCACCGTCGTAATTCATCTTCCTTTTTGGCCTTAATTTCTATATCTATAAGTATAAGATTAAGCTCCTCGGCTAGGCGCAACTCTTCGCGCGCCTTATCTGGGTGATATTTCCACTCAAATTTTGTTACATCAACTGGTTCAAACAACAGCTGAGCTAATTGTTCAAAATTATCTATGGGAACTTCACTCGCATTTACTTCAACTAATGGTTGCCCATATTTTTTGATTTTACCTAACTTATCCTCGTCTACAGGACTAGTTACCGCTATTTCTATAAGTAACTCTGCCCCATTTTCATCTATGGCTATAAGGTCAGGCTTAAAGTCACCAACAGATTCTTCTAACCTGACAGATTGCAATTTAAAAATACCTTCTTGTCTTAAAATATTAGAAGATTGATGGGATACCCCTCTAGCATCTACTATAGTTTCAATCTTTGCTTCAATAGCTGGCAAGAAAATTTTGCGGTGCTCCTCAATTAACTGCTTGGCGGCTAGATGTATTGATGTTTCTCTTCGATTAGCGCAGTCTTTATTTTTGGCATGTCTAAAATGCCGAACAACCAGATATATTTTGTCAGTTTTATTGGCTACAGCTTCCAACGGGGCTTTGCAGCTTGGGCAGATGCAACCACATGCCAAGCCATTTTCTACCTGCATAGGTTCGTACATCACGCCATCTTTAAGGCCAAAGGGCACCTTCCCAGAGTCTGTTTTTGGATGCAGCTTTCTATTTTTTTTACTCATTTAAATTTAATGTAAAAAGTAGACTAAACCAGATTATTTAAAAACGAGCTGAAGGAAAAATTGTTGACAGATATTATGGATTATTTATTGATGTAACATCTTATATCATTTCACCTCCTCTGTAAGCCAGTATCCATGCGGCTTACAGAGGCATGATTTTTTCTCGGGAAAAAATATGCTACTTTTATAGTGCGTTTCAGCTAAAATATCCGCATGTTCCATATCGTCCTTTTTGAACCGGAAATCCCCCCTAATACGGGCAACATTATTCGCTTGTGTGCCAACGCTGGTGCGGCTTTACACTTAGTTAAGCCTTTGGGTTTTAGCCTAGAAGATAAACAACTCAAGCGCGCAGGGTTGGATTATCACGAATACTCCACTCTGCAAGTGCATGAAAACTGGCAGGATTGCAAAACCGCCTTGGCAGGCAAACGCCTATTTGCCATCACCACCAAGGGCAGTAGTAATTACGCACATACAGCGTTTAAAGATGAAGATGTGTTTGTGTTTGGCCCGGAAACGCGCGGCTTGCCTGAAAGTATTCGCAATGAATTTTCGCCTGAGCACCGCCTACGCTTACCCATGTTACCCAACAGTCGCAGTTTGAATTTATCAAACTCTGCCGCGGTGTTGCTGTATGAAGCTTGGCGGCAAGTGGAGTTTGTAGGCGGGGTTTAGCTTATTTGCGCCGCATGCCGCGCAAGGACAACATCAAAATAATCGATGGTAGCCATACCCACAAAAACTCTGATTTCAACACTGCCCAGCCACGTGCAGTAAAAAAGTTGACGATGCCGATAGGCGAGACGGCAATTGGGCGAACGTCAAAAAACACCCGTTCATTTGAGTAAGGCCAATACAGCGCTACGCCAAGCCCGCCACTAGTGAGCATATCTAACAAAGGGTGCGACACCACAGCAACAAATGACAACAAAAAGACCACCCATGGGCGACTTTTTAGCTTACGCGCAAAAAACATCGCCAGTAGCGCCACAAGCAAAGCAAACGCGATGGAATGCGTAAAGCCGCGATGCCCCCACTGTGAGGCGTATGGAATACCAAACTTAAATGCAAGCGTATCAAAGTCTGGCAAAATGGCGCAAAAGGCGGCAAACAACAATAAGCGGCGGCTGACGATTTTACCTACACCCAAACTGGTGGCTATAGGCACGGCAGCGTGTGAAAAAATGGTAGGCATTGGTGTTTGGTGCGTTGTTGATGAAGTGCTAAGCGTAAAGCACTTGTGTGAAGTGAGTATGAAGTAACACGTATTTTAAATGGCTAATCTCCGCCTCCGCCACATCCTCCCCCGCAACCGCCTCCGTCACTACCATCTCCGCCGCCAGCAGCATCACTAAAACCACCTGAACAGCCACTACCGCCTCCACAACCACTGCCACTGCCCGAAAAATCGCCTACACAGCAAGTGCCTCCAGCATTGGCTAACTGTTCATCAGTGTGGCAATCTAGCGCATATTTTCTGCCATTGACGATATTTAATTCCATATCAATCGCAAATAACAAGGGCAATTTATGTGGATTTTTAGGGTAAATATACTCTTGCTGGCAGGCAAACCACCATGTTCGACGCAAGCTTTCAGTTCTTTCACCTTGTTGTTGCATCGCGGCAAGTTCAGTTTGATGGAGTGATTTATTCGCCGCTGGCGCATCAAATATAGCTTGGGTTGGTACGGCAGGAATATGATGAAAGAACTTGCCGAATGCGGCTTTGCAAAAACGCGCATAATTTTGCGTATATAAAATAAACTCATGCCATAAATCATCCACCACTTCTGACGGCATGGCTACATGGCGATGCCCAGACAAATGATAGGCCATAAAATATTGGCGCATGGCTTTATCTACCAATTGCGCATCTGCCAAGCTTAAAGTGGGGTGTTTTTTGATGAGTTTTAGCAACAAACCTGCGGGTAAAACATAAAGACGAATTTCTTCTTCACGTTTGTTGGCAATCAACTTGCGGTATTTTTTTATTGCAATCCAAACGGCTAAAAAAGTGACGAACACTGCTAAAAAAGCATACACACCGTAAATAATCGCAATAAATATTAACGCTGGAATAGTAAAGATGACTAATAAAGTAACCAGACACCCTTCCAGTTGTTCGCGCACTAAATCGCCTCTGGTTTTTGTTCGCGCCCCAGCAAATCCGTCACGGCATCTTTGGCACTTTTGCCGTTAGATAAAGCTTGATTGACTTCATAGGTAATCGGCATGTCCACACCAATGGTTTCAGCGCGGCGCATCACTTCACGCGCGGTGTTGACGCCTTCCGCTACATGGCCTAAACCTTGCAGAATATCAGCAAGCGACTTTCCGCTGGCGAGTTGCAACCCTACTTCACGGTTGCGCGAATATTGACCGGTACAAGTGAGTATCAAATCGCCCACGCCAGCGAGCCCCATAAAGGTTTCAGTTGAAGCGCCCAGAGCCACACCAAAACGGGTAATTTCAGCAAGCCCTCGCGTAATTAAAGCCGCGCGGGCATTGTTGCCAAAACCCATGCCATCACTAATACCGGCGGCAATCGCCATCACATTCTTTAACGCACCGCCCACAGAAACCCCAATCACATCGGTGCTGTGATACACCCGCAGATTTGCCCCGTGTATTAGCAAGGCGGCTTCGTTTGAAAATGCCTCATCCGTTGCAGCCAGCGTGACCGCCGTTGGCAAACCACGCACAAGTTCAGCCGCAAAACTGGGGCCTGATAACGCGCCCCAATGCTGCCCAGTTTGTTTGGGGTCACCTAATTCTTCCAGCGCCACTTCGTAGGGTAATTTTGCGGATTGCGGCTCCAGGCCTTTGTGCGCCCAAATAATCGGCTGTTGACTGCCAAGCGCTTTGAGGTCTTGCAGTATGCCGCGAAAACCAGCAGTTGGCACGACGGATAAAATTAAATCAGCGCCAGAAATGGCAGCCGCCAAATCATCTTCCACTTGCAATTGGTCATTAAATTTGAAGTCACCTAAATATAGTGGGTTGGCGCGCGCTTTGCGCATGCCTGACACATGTCCGGCGTTACGCGCCCAAAGGCTCACCAAATGGCGCTCACTGATATTCATGGCCAGCGCCGTACCCCAAGCACCCGCGCCTAACACCGCGATTTTACGCACCTGCTGATTTGCCAGGGTTTCGCCAACCATTTATTGATATCCCCAAGTGGATGAAAGCAAAATATAGCCTGACAGGCCATCACGGTGTTTCACTTTTAACCAACCGCGATTCAACTTAGGGTCTGCCACCTCAAGCAACACGTCTTTTTCAACTGTTGCTAATAACGTTGACGCTGCATCTGCACTTTGGCGAATTTCAGCATTATTTTGTGTAATCAACACGGTGCGCTTATTGGAAAGGTTTTTAGACTCAACCCAATTTAAACTGCCTTGGGCATCGCGCACCTTCAGCCAATCACCTAAATTGACGACCACTTCTACTGGGTAATTTTGACTCAGCAATAATACTTTTGTCGCCGCTGCAGAGGGTGCGTCATAGAGCGTCGCTTTTGGCGGCGCAATCGAGCGAAAGTCTAGCGCTAAGGCCGTTAACGGCATCAGCACTAACAAACTCACGATGACTGCTTTGCGTTTAATTTGCACCAACTTTGTTATTCGTAAAATTAGTGCTTAGCCGCGGCTTCTGCTTGTTGTTGTTTTTGTTGCGCGTACAAGGCTTCAAAGTTAATAGGGTTAAGCAATACTGGCAAGAAACCAGCGCGTACGATTAAATCAGACACCGCTTCACGCACGTAAGGAAATAAGATATTCGGGCATGTGATGCCGATAATCATGTCTAGGTTTTCCTCGGGGACATTACGAATTTGGAAAATGCCTGCTTGTGTCACTTCAACCAGAAATACAGTTTTATCTGCGATTTTTGAGGTGACTGTGACTTTCAAGGCCACTTCAAACACGCCTTCATCAAGTGCTTGTGCGGCATTACTGAGTTCAATGCCCACTTGTGGCTGTGTACGGTCGGTGAAAATTTGCGGCGCATTAGGAATTTCTAATGAAGCATCTTTGACATAAATTTTTTCAATGCTAAAGCCTGGTTGTGCTTGTTGTTCTGCTGGTGCGTTATCTTCTTGTGCCATAATTTTCTACTTTAAATGCTTAGGCGTTTGCCAAATCGACTGACAAAACCTAAAGGTTAATAAAATACTGCTGTTTTTGGGGGTTATTTTATCAGGTTTTAGCGCACTCTTAACGATTTAGGCTAACAGCGGGTCAAGCCCACCTGCCAAATCCAATGCACGTAAATCATCAAAGCCACCAATATGACGCTCACCAATATAGATTTGCGGCACGGTACGCCGGCCTGTTTTTTGCATCATTTCATCACGTTTTTCGGGTTGTAAATCAATACGAATTTTATTGATGTCTGCCACGCCTTTACTGCGCAACAACCGCTCTGCGTTGATGCAATAAGGGCACACGGCAGTAGCATACATGGTAATGACTGGCATTAGCCCTCAACCTTCTCAGCAGGTTTACTTGCTGCTTTTTTTGCTGATGACTGAGATGTTACTACTGGCAATTTTGCATTTAGCCATGCGTCCAAGCCACCTTGCAGGTTATTGACTTGCGTAAACTCTGCTTTACGCAGAATCTCACAAGCCTTGGCAGAGCGCATGCCGCGCTGACAATTGACTAAAACCGCCTTATTTTGATATTTCTTCAACTCATTTAATTTAGCTGGCAAATCATCTAACGCAATATGCTTAGCCTCGGCAATATGCCCAGTCGCAAATTCTGCGGCATCGCGCACATCCAACACCACAGCGTTTGAGCGGTTAATCAAAGTGACTGCTTCAGCAGGACTTAAATTCGGCACACCGTTCGCGCTTTTTTTTACGCCAGGCCACAACAGCATAAGACCAGAGCCCAACACCAGACCAATTAACAAAATATTATTTTTAATAAATTCCACAAACTTCCTCTCGATGATTGATTTCGCAATGTGAAAGTGCATCTCGACACGCACAACACTATTTTCAGCTTATCTATCACATGGCATAAAAATTTTAAAAAGCGATTTTACGTGGAAATACGCTAAAATAGTGGCAATCACTCTAAAATATTCAAACTTAATTTCTCAAGCAATTAAAGGTGAAAATCATGTTACCCGCAACCAATCTCACTCCCGTATGTTTACTCATTTTAGATGGTTTTGGTTATCGCGAAGAGTCTGCCAATAACGCCATTGCCCTTGCGCGCAAGCCCAATATTGATGCGCTTTGGAACAACATGCCGCACACCTTGATTAACGCCTCAGAGCATTACGTTGGCTTGCCAGATGGGCAAATGGGCAATTCTGAAGTTGGGCATTTGAATATTGGTGCAGGCCGCGTGGTGTTTCAAGATTTTGAGCGTATCAACAACAGCATTAAAACAGGTGAGTTTTTTGAACACCCTGCACTTAAATCTGCACTGTTAACCATTAAAAATAACAATAAAGCGCTGCATATTTTGGGCTTACTGTCAGATGGCGGTGTACATAGTCACTATGAGCACATTTACGCCATGCTGGAAATGGCTAAAAAGCTCGCTTTAACCAAAGTATACGTCCATGTATTCTTAGACGGACGAGACACACCGCCCGTGAGCGCCGCGCCCTATATTGCAGCGCTCGAAGCAAAAATTCAGTCGTTGGGCGTGGGCAAAATAATCTCAGTAAGCGGACGTTTTTACAGTATGGATCGGGATAAACGCTGGCCAAGAGTTGAAGCGGCATATGCACTCATTACCGAAGGCATAGGTGAATTTACTTTTGCAACCGCTAATGAAGCCCTGCAGGCCGCCTACGCGCGTGGTGAAAATGATGAGTTTGTAAAATGCACGGCAATTCGCAAACCCAGTGAAACAGCCACGCACTTGGAGAACGGCGATTTAGTGGTACATATGAATTTTAGATCTGATCGCGCACGCCAGCTCACGCACTCTTTATTGAGTGAAGAATTTGATGGGTTTCACCGCCGTCACGTGCCTCAATTATCTGGTTACTTCACACTCACCATGCACGACGCGAAAGAAACCAAAGCCACGGCGATTTTTCCACCTTTTGCCGTTAAAAACACCTTTGGCGAATATCTTTCAAGCCTGGGGTTAACACAGTTACGCATTGCCGAAACTGAAAAATACCCACATGTCACCTTCTTTTTTAATGGCGGCGAAGAAAAAGTATTCGCAGGGGAAGACCGCATTTTAGTGCCTTCGCCGCAGGTAGCCACCTATGATATGCAGCCAGAAATGAGTGCGTTCGAGTTAACCGAAAAACTGGAAGAAGCGATTTTAAGCCGCAAATATAACGCCATTATTTGCAATTACGCCAATGGCGACATGGTGGGCCACACCGGCAGTCTGCAAGCAGCCATTGCGGCCATTGAGACCTTGGACACTTGCGTAGGGCGCATTGTGAACGCCATGCAAAGTATTGATGGAGAAGTCATTATCACCGCCGATCACGGCAACGCGGAGCTGATGTTTGATGCCGAAAACAATCAACCGCATACGCAGCACACCACCAATAAAGTGCCATGTATCTACGTCGGGCGTGAAGCCACCTTAGCCGACGACGGTGCGCTTTCTGACTTGGCACCTACTTTATTGCACCTGATGGGCGTAGCGCAACCCAGTGAAATGACAGGTAAAAATCTTGTGCATTTTAAATCAACCAACTGACGTTACAATTAGCCGCAGATTAACGCCGACACACGCAGAAGATATGCCTCACTCAGTAAATGCTTTTGGCAATTTTTTTAAGATAAAAGAATTGCAGAATTTTCAATTAGCCATGCTGATTTTACTGCTCTTGCTTGCGCCTGCCGCACAGGCTGCCAAGAAAATTGATGAGTCCAAGCAAGATTTAAACGAAGTCAAAGCGCGCATTGAGTCGCTCAAAAAAGAACTCGACCAATCTCAAGAGGCGCATAAAGATGCAGCAGACGCGCTTAAAGAAAGTGAAGTGGCGATTAGCATTGCCAACAAAAAACTTTATGAAATCAATAATAAACAGCAAATTAACAAAAAGGCACTCAGTCATTTAGAAAAACAGTCCTACGCCACTAATCAGGCTTTAAGTCATCAGCAAAAACGCCTCAGTAGTCAGTTGTACCAACAATATACGCGTGGCGAGCAGAGTTACGCGCAAATCATTTTGCAAAATGAGCAGCCCAGTGCCATTGCGCGTGATGTACAGTATTTTTCATATGTTGCAAAAGCGCGCGCTGAACTGATTCAGGACATGCGTCGCAATTTGGAAAAAATCAATCAACTCAATGAAGAAACCGCATCTAAGCTCAAAGAAGTCTCTGAACTGCAACAAAAGCAGTTGCAAGAGAAAAAAGCCTTAGAAAATCAAAAACAAGCCAAGTCAAAAGTTGTGAGTACACTTTCACAACAAATTGCCGCACAGCGCAATGAAATTCAAAAGCTTAAACGGGATGAAAAAGCGCTTTCTGATTTGGTTGAGCGGCTTGCTAAAATCGTGCCGCCGAAAAAGAAAGTTGTCAAAAAAATAACCCCGCCCAAGCCTGGCAAACAAGAATCTGATACAAGCAAAACAGTGCCAAACAAGCAAGCTGAGGAGGATGTCATTGAGAACGATGATGAGCCGAGTGCCGATGACGGTCTTGCCGGGGCCAACTTTGCTGCACTTAAAGGCAAGCTGCGGTTGCCAGTACGCGGTGAAGTGACTAACCGATTTGGCGCTTCCCGCCCTGATAGCGGCATTTCTTGGAAGGGTCTCTTCATCAAAGCAGTTGAAGGGGCTGAGGTAAAGTCCATCGCCACGGGTCGCGTAGTATTTGCGGACTGGATGCGTGGTTTTGGTAACTTAATTATTGTTGACCACGGTAGCGGCTACATGAGTTTGTACGGCAACAATCAAGCCGTGCTCAAGCAAGTGGGCGACACAGTGCAGACGGGCGATGCCATTGCCTCAGTAGGAAACAGTGGTGGCAACGAAACCAATGGGCTTTATTACGAATTGCGCCGCCAAAGTAAGCCGTTCGACCCGTTAAGCTGGAGCAGAGTCAACTGAGTTTAAACTGTCATTTAAATCGCCAGTTACGCTCGAGCGATTTTGACTGCCCTGGGAGCCTTATAAATAAAGGCTTGCAGAGCAGCACCAAAGATTTGTAATGCAGATTCACTTTTTTTGAGGAGATTATCATGAATAGAAGAGAAGCTTTACTAAGCGGCGCAGCACTTGTAGCAGCAGCTTTTGTTGGTCATGCGCAAGCTGCAGAAATGGGACATCATCACCATGCGGCAATGGCCAATGCTGGGCTGGTCGCTGCGGCGGCGGATTGTATTCAAAAGGGCCAAGTTTGCCTGAGTCACTGCCTGCAACTACTTGGGCAAGGCGATAAGGAAATGGCCGCCTGTGCAAAAAGCGTCAATCAGATGCTGGCGTTGTGTGGCGCGCTGCAATCACTGGCTAACCAAGAATCTGCCTACCTGCCGCAGCTTGCAAAGATTGCCATGGATGCCTGCAATCAATGTGAAGATGAATGCAAGAAACACGCGGACAAACATGAAGCCTGTAAAGCCTGCGGTGAAAGCTGCAATGCGTGCGCTAAAGAATGTAAGAAAATTGCCGCTTAATTTTTAGCGAGAATATTCATCAGAAAATCTAAGGGCCATTAGGCCCTTTTTTTATCTCAACCCTGATGATGCCTTACCATGAAATAGACGCACTTTTAGCGCTATTCAAACATCAAAAACACACGCTATTTTGCACGAGAAAAAATTAATGCCCTGCAAGCCTTTATTTACAAGGCTCGCAGGGCATCAAAAAAGGTTATGTAAATTTTAGCTGGCTTTGTGTGCTTTTTAGGATTTTTAGTTTCTTCAGTTTAGTCACGTAAAAATCTTACGGCTAACCTCTCACGCGCTGGTAAATTTTCCTTGGTCGGCATCTGCCAGTAAGTTGATTAAATCTTCACTGCTGAGTGACAACGCATATCCCAAAACGCCACTGCCAATCACCACCGTTGGATAATCTTTTACGCTAATATCGAGTAAAATTTTAATCGCATCTGGCAGTGCGATGGGCGGAACGGCGCCCACCACATAGCCGGTGGCCGTCTGCACTTCGTCAAACTCGGCCATGCGACACTTACGTGCATTCAAATGCTGACGCAGCACAGCCCAATCCGCACGGCCGCCGCCCGCCACCGCCAGCAACACGAATTGCTCAGACTCCGCTTTAAACAGCACACTTCTCACCACAGATTGCGGATCAAGTCCCTGTGCGCTAAGCAAGGCTTCTAAATTCCGAATCGGCTTTTTATC
>ENA-UPXM01000502-UPXM01000502.1-activated-sludge-metagenome-genome-assembly--contig:-NODE-502-length-56380-cov-24.164279_pt1 | contig 56380 bp, 50 predicted proteins | sample MGYA00238178_ERZ772708 | MGnify/ENA primary metagenome ERZ772708 (study PRJEB29002, sample SAMN05720212) | activated sludge metagenome | isolation source: anaerobic digester from wastewater...
GGATTACAATCCTGAGCGAAGCCGAAGGATTACAATCCTGAGCGAAGCCGAAGGACTAATTCAATAAAAAATTCGACAAAATGAGATTGTCCCTTGGTAATCCTTCTTCGCTGAAACTAAGAAGGATTGTCCTCCGGATAAAAATCGGGTGGAACCGCGTGAGTTTAAATAAAAAATTCCCGCCCCGACAAAAACGCCAAAGCGTTTTCGTCGGGGCGGTTTTGGTTAAACATTAACAACTAATTAATAAAAAATGGAAAACATTGAACAAATCAGACATTCCTTGGCTCACCTCTTGGCCATGGTCGTCAAAGAAAAATACCCAGAAGCCAAATTGGGTTTAGGGCCGGCCATTGAAAATGGTTTTTATTACGATTTTGACCTCGGTGAAAAAAGTTTAACTGATACTGATTTGGACGAACTTGAAAAAAAGATGCGTTCTTTAATCAGTCAAAACTTAGATTTTGCGACTGAAACAATCACTGCCGACAAGGCGTGCGAAATTTTTGCCGCTGAACCATACAAACTGGAATTGATTGACGAACTAGAGAAAAACAGTGAGTCAATTTCTATCTACCGCTCGGGAGATTTTGTTGATCTGTGCGCCGGGCCTCATGTCGCCAACTCGTCTGACATTCCCCGCGATTCTTTCCGCCTGGACCGCTTAGCTGGCGCTTACTGGCGAGGCAACGAAAACAATAAAATGCTCACCCGCGTTTATGGTCTAGCCTTTACCAGCAAACCGGAACTAAATGATTTTCTAGACAAACGAGCCGAGGCTGAAAAAAGAGACCACCGCAAGTTGGGCAAGGAACTTGATTTGTTTTGCTTCTCTGATTTAGTCGGTCCAGGCCTACCTCTCTTTACTCCTAAAGGCACCATCATTAAAGAAGTGTTACAAAAAGAAGTTGAGTCAATTTGTCGACACTACGGCTTTGAAAAAGTTTCCGCTCCCTCATTAGCCAAGCAAGAATTATTTGAAATTTCCGGCCATGCTAAAAAGTTTGGCGAAGAATTATTTCACGTTACTTCCGAGAAAAAACATGATCTTGTCTTAAAACCGGTTCAATGCCCTCACCATACCCAAATATATGCCTCCAAGAGTCGATCTTATAAGGACTTGCCGATTCGCTACATGGAATCAGACAAGCAATACCGTGCCGAAAAGACTGGCGAAGTAAGTGGTCTGTCCCGCGTTTATGCTATCACCGTTGAAGATGGACATTCTTTCTGTCGTGTTGATCAAGTCAAAGAGGAAATCAAAAATATGGTTTCCATTATTCGAGATTTTTACAGTCGTCTTGGTTTATGGGATGAGCACTGGGTTTCTTTGTCGGTTAGAGATTATGAACACCCAGAAAAATATATTGGCGAACCAAAAGATTGGGATACTTGTGAACAAATCCTCCAAGAAGTATCCAATGAAATGGGACTGGAGGCCAAACGTTGCGAAGGTGAAGCCGCTCTTTATGGACCTAAACTAGACTTTATGTTCAAAGACGCGACTGGTCGCGAAATTCAGATTCCCACTGTCCAAATCGACTTTGCTACACCTAAACGCTTTAACTTGGAATTCACTAACGAGCAAGGCGAAAAAGTCCCCCCGGTAATGGTCCATCGCGCTATCCTAGGTTCTTATGAAAGATTCTTGGTTCTCTTGATTGAACATTACGCCGGCGCCTTCCCACTTTGGCTCTCACCGGTCCAAGCCAAAATTTTACCAATCTCAGAAAAACAAATGGTCTACGCCAAAGAAATCTTGGCAGAATTAAAAGCCAGAAATATCCGCGTTGAACTAGATGAAAATAATGAAACCTTAGGCAAAAAAATTCGTAATGCCAAAATGGAAAAAATTCCCTACTTATTGGTGGTGGGCGACAAGGAAATGGAGAGTAAAACTGTGACAGTGGAGGCCCGCGGCGCCAATAAGGGCGAGTCTGTCAGTTTAGCCGTGTTTTGTGCTAAAATAGAAGAAGGGCTTAAAAGTCGAAAATAAGCTTTAAAATTAAGAATTTTTTATTAAAAATATGTTACCCTACAAGAAGATTTTGGCCTTGGCTTTAATCTTGACCGCTGCCTGGTCAGCTGGTTCTGTTTTGGCCGAAGAAGCCACCTCCACCGAGGACACCGCTTCCTCAACCGAACAGACGGTTGAAACAACCGACTTGGATGAGTTAATCAATGAGTTCCAAGTCCTGCGCGCTAAATTACTCAAAGCCTTGATTGCCGAATTTAACGCCAACAATCTGAATGAAAAACAAGTTCAGTTGTTACAAGTTTTACTCGCCTCCGATTTCTCCATCTATCCAGAAGGAGTGATCACCGGCAAAGTTGGGGACTTCACCAAGGCCGCCGTCAGGCGCTACATGGAAAGTCAGGGTTGGAACGTTCCGGCTCGCCTCTTGCAAGCTGGGGCCGGCAAGTCAGGCAATATTCCGACGGGCTTGAAAACCGCGCCAGGCATTCAAAAGAAACTGCAAATCGCCAGCGGCACTCCCGCCACCACGCCAGTCCAACGTAATTTCCTCTACAGACTAAAAAACATCTTCCGTTAAGAACAAATTCCAAAACAAAACCGGCCAGAATGGCCGGTTTTGTTTTGGAATTTGTTCTTCCTTTAGATATCTAGGTTAGCGGTCTTAGCGTGAGTTTGGATAAAGAGCTTGCGAGGCCCGACTTCGTTGCCCATCAAAGTATCAAAAGTCTTATCAGCATCATCAAAATCATGAATTGCGACTTGTTTCAGAACGCGGGTCTCCGGATTCAGAGTTGTTTCCCAAAGCTCTTCCGGATTCATTTCGCCCAAACCCTTATAACGTTGAATGGAAATCTTGGCAGTTCGGGTTTTAGCGCTTGATTCTTCTTTATCCTCCTCGCCCTCTACTGCCATCTCGGGCTCTACCTCTTCCGCTTCCCCTTCCTCAACTTCCCCTGTTAAGCCCCCCAGTTCTTTGATTATTTTGTTTTTTTCTTCGTCATTGTAGGCATAGAAAAATTCTCTGCCTTTTTTAATCTTATACAGCGGCGGTTGCGCGATAAAAATTTTACCTTGTTCAATCAGCTCGCGGTAATAACGGAAAAAGAAAGTCAACAGCAAAGTCGCGATGTGCGCGCCATCAACGTCGGCATCGGTCGCGATAATAATTTTATGGTAACGCAATTTGGTTAAATCCATCATGTCGCCAATGCCCACGCCCATCGCGATAATCAAAGAACGGATTTCGGCAAAAGCCATCATTCTGTCCAAACGCGCCTTCTCCACGTTCAAAATTTTACCCTTAAGCGGCAGTACCGCCTGAATTCGCCGATCGCGACCCTGTTTGCCGGAACCGCCGGCCGAGTCTCCCTCTACAATGAAAATTTCCGATTCTTCCGGGTCACGAGACTGACAATCAGCGAGCTTGCCAGGCAAAGTCATTCCCTCCAAAGCGCCTTTACGGATTATTGAATCCTTGGCAGCCTTGGCCGCCTTGCGCGCCTTAAGCGCCAAAATACCCTTATTGATAATCGCCTTGGCATCGTCAGGATGTTCCTCCAAGAAAGCTGAAAACATTTCGCTAAAAACGGCATCCACCGCGCTCCTGGCTTCTACGCTGCCCAATTTTGTTTTAGTTTGACCTTCAAATTGCGGGTTGAGTAATTTAACCGAAATCACAGCCACCAAGCCTTCTCGCACGTCGTCACCGGTCAAACCGCCATCGCTATCCTTAAGGACATTATTCTTCTTGGCGTAATCATTCAAAAGACGCGTTAAAGCGGTACGAAAACCGGTCACGTGCATTCCTCCCTCAGGGGTAACGGTATTGTTGGTGTAACTAATTTCTTTGACATCTATATCATCAACATATTGCAAGGCAATTTCCACAAAAACACCATTTTGTTCTTTGTCGGCATAAAAAATCTCCCGATGCAAAGGTTTTTCTTTTTGATTATAAAATTTGATTAATGACAAAAGCCCGCCTTCAAAGAAAAAAGTTTTTGACGGCACCGGCAAACCTAAGTCGCGTAACCAGAAAATTTTGTCCAAATCAATTTTGCCCTCATACCCACGCGCGTCAATCAAACGAATTCGCAAACTTTTGACCAAATAAGCCTGACCACGCAGATGGTTGACCAACCGGTCCCAAGAGTACTTAGTTTCGGAAAAAATTTGTTCATCCGGCTTGAACGTGATAATCGTACCATGTAACTTGGAGGCAGAGACTCTTTTAACATTATACTTCTTTTTGCCGCGCTCATATTCTTGGACGTATTTACCGTCGTTGCGGTGAATTTCCGCCCTGAGCCATTCTGATAAAGCGTTGACAACTGAAGCACCGACGCCATGCAAGCCACCAGAAAACTTGTAACCACCATCGCCGAATTTTCCACCAGCATGCAAAATAGTCAAAACTGTTTCCAGAGCCGAGACCTTGGTCTTCTTGTGAATATCAACCGGAATCCCCGCGCCGTTGTCAACGATTCGCACCACGTCGCCGGGTAAAAGCGCAACTTCAATCTCGTCGCACGAGCCATTCATCGCTTCATCACGAGAATTGTCAAAAATTTCAACCAACAAATGGTGAAGCCCATCAACACCAGTTGAACCAATATACATACCCGGTCGCTTGCGCACCGGCTCCAGCCCCTCCAAAACGACGATCTCTTCAGCGTCGTATTTACGATTTTTTAGCTCTTTTTTGACCATAATTAAAAATTAAAGCAGCCCGCTTAGGGTCCCCGCCTTGTATCCATTATAGCACACCCCCACGGCAAATAACAGCCCAAACGACGCTCCAAAACTGTTTATAATTAAGCCCAATCCTTGTTTTTGGTCATTACTTTCTAACCTCAAAATCGGCCTTTTCCAGAGCTCCAATCACCCCTTCTGCCACTTTATTCGCCTCTCCATCGGAAAGAGTTTTTTCGTAAGATTGTAAAACCAAACGAAAGGCCAACGATTTGCGTCCTTCCTTTTTAAACTCATCAAACAAAATCGGCTTATCCAACAGAAGCTCCCCTGCCGCCTCAATAATTATTTCACCCACCTGCTCCGCTCCCATGTCCGCCGGCACCCAAACGGCCACATCACGAATAATTCGCGGATAAGGCGAAACTGGGCGATAAGAGGCATCTTGATTCAACATTTCTTTTTCAGGCAAGGCGGAAACTGGACCAGCCATGTCCACCATTTTCTCAAAGTTAAATTCTACTAACTGGTGTAATCCATCAGCCGAGGCAGACTCAGTCACCCGCGGCAGATTACCAGACCAACCAATCGCCTCCGCCACGCTTGCCACCGCCATTTCTAATTCTTTTGGCGGCTCAGTTCCTTTTATTTTCTTGCGATAACCAAGGCCAATTGCCAACCTCATCTCTTCCCAACCATCCTGGGGAAAGACTGTTCCAATCTCAAAAATTTTGACAGGTTCATCGTCAAAAATCACATGGATCAAATTTTCTTTAAGCTTGGTTCCTAGCCAATCTATTAAGTTCGCGCGCAAAAAAGCTTTGTCGGCCGCGAGGGGATTTTCCACCTTAACCTCTCCATGGTCAGTAAAAGCATAGCCGTAAACTTCTGTAAAACCGGATTTAAACAACGCCCGGCGGACCAAATTGGCTACCAGAAATTGTTGTTCAAAATGCTCGGCCCGATAAGCTTTTGCTGACAGAGGCGGCAAGATTTCAGGTTTAATCCCCTCATAACCGAAAATCCGCCCAATCTCCTCTACCAAATTGACTTCTTCCGTTAAATCCAGACGCCAGAAAGGCGGCGCAACCAACCAACCATCATCTTCCTCTTTGACGTCCAAACCCAAGCGTGAAAAAATTTTTTTTATTTCTCCTTCAGGAATCGTGATTCCCAAGCGCTGACTGATAAACTCAGGTTTGATTTTTATCGGACTTAACTGGCGTTCGGCGGGATAAACATCAACCACTTCACCATATTCACCGCCAACCAGTTCTTTTAACATCGCAGAAAACATCTTCATTGCTTCCGAGGCCGTTTCGCGCGCCAATTCATTTTCAAAGCGCTTGGAGGCATCGGTCTTAAGTTTTATTTTGGAAGCGATTTTACGAATCAAAACCGGGTCAAAGTTAGCCGCTTCCAAAATCAGTTTTTTGGTCTCTTTTGTCACGCCGGCCTTTTGACCGCCCTTGATACCGGCAATCGCGAGAGGACCCACATCGTCAGCAATAATGAAAATTGATTCATCAAGGGCCACTTCATCACCATCTAAAGTGATTATTTTTTCACCAGGTTTGGCAAAGCGCGCCTTTATGCCGCCTTCCACTTTATCGGCATCAAAAGCATGCAATGGTTGTCCCAAATCAAACATAACATAATTGGCGATGTCCACCACGCTATTGATTGACCGTTGGCCGATTACCGCCAGAGATTTCTTCAACCAATCAGGCGATTCAAAAACGGCAACATTGTTCACTCTCCTGCCAACGTACCGACGACAAGCTTTTTCGTCCTCAATTCTGATTAACAAGGGTTCTAAATCCCCCGGCTTCACCTCTTCCCAAATCGGTTTGGTCAACGGCAAATCAAAAATCGCCGCCGCTTCACGCGCTATCCCCAAGTGACACAAGCAGTCGTGGGCCCGATCAGGCAAGACTTTTATGTCAAGCGTCCAGTCGCCTTCTGCTTTAGCCAAACCCTCCACCTCAAAGGCGTGGAAGATTATGCCATCTTCCAATTTTTCCGGCTCGGGCAAATCCGGCACATGTTTTTTTAACCAATTATAAGAAAACAGCATATTCTAGAATTGTTGCAAAAATCTAATATCGCCATTAAAAAAAATCCTGATATCTTCCACCCCCCATTTGAGCATCGCTAAACGTTCCACCCCAATACCAAAAGCAAAGCCCGACCATTTTTTGTCAGCCAGACCAACTGAACGAAAAACGTGCGGATGGACTAAACCGGCGCCGCCCATTTCAATCCAGCCAGTCCCTGAACAAAGCGAGCACGCATTACCGCGAATCGGTTCATCTTTTTCGTCGCGACATTTAATACAAACTAAATCAAATTCAAAACCCGGCTCCACAAAAGGAAAAAACGACGGCCGCAAACGCACCGGTGTTTTTTGACTGTAGAGACCGCTAAAAAATTTCTCCAAATAACCCTTGAGATGAGCAACACTCACGTTCTCATCAACCAACAGCCCTTCAATTTGATGGAATTGCGATTCATGGCGTGCGTCAGTCGCCTCTTGGCGGAAAACCTTACCCGGCGCCAAGATTCGCAGTGGCGGTTCACCACCCTGTTTCAGCATTTCTGCCAAATACCTGACTTGAACAGCGCTAGTCTGAGTTCGCAAAAGATGTTTGCCATCCGGCAACCAGAAAGTATCTTGCATATCCCGCGCCGGATGACCAGCCGGGACGTTTAAGGCGTCAAAATTATGATATTCATCTTCTATTTCCGGCCCATCCGCAACAGTAAAACCAAGCTCGCGGAAAATCCCCACCACCTCATTGATTATTTGAGTCAAAGGGTGAATATGCCCCTGAGTGTTTAATTTGGAATACTGAATCAGTCCCTTTTTACTTGGGCTTACCATTTAACGATTATAGCCCGGAAATCTCCTAAATTCAAATGTTCCCTCTTCCTCCGTTTATACCTTGTCCCTCATCAAAAACGCAGGCACGCGACAAACCCACCTAAGTGGCAAAGTTCTCAAAATCGTGTTAAATTATGTTCACAAGCCAGCATAGCTCAGTTGGTAGAGCTACCGCTTTGTAAGCGGTGGGTCGGGGGTTCGAGTCCTCCTGCTGGCTCACTTATTTGACCTCTTCGCCTTCAGCCAAAAATCCTTCTCGATTTCCTGCCATGACGTTTTCTTTGTGTTCTCTGATTTCTTTTAAAAAAGATGAGACCTTACCCTGATGGATAACTTTTTCTTTTTCTTTGATTGATTCTGTAAAGCGATAAAATCTTTTTTCCAGTCTGATAATTAGGTAACGAATGACCGAGATACTATTTCGCAAAAAATAAAGCAAGAAAAGATAACCCTTGCTGATTGTTTGTTTGCAAAAATAAACCAAACGAAAAGCCAGATAATCCACCACCAGATGAGCAATGGAATAATCAGCCACCTGATTAAAATCTAGATGATTGCGGCGATTGCAAGAGACACGCCAAGCTAAGAGGATAACTAGACCCGTCAAAGACAAGAGACAAATCGTTATTAGTATTATGTTATCCATAAATTATGGACTAGCTATCACTTCCGCTTTCCGCTACCGCTTCAGCTGAGTCAAAACGCGAAAAACGCGCCACGTCAATACGCTCGCCAAATTTCTGAATGTACTGTTTGACCAAGGCATCCACTATCAAAGATGGTTCTTTGACAAAGGCTTGCTCCAAGAGTTCAGACACGCTAGCCGGATTCATCGCGGCAATATGCATCGCCAAATCATCAGCCAGAACTTTAAACTCGCTGTTATTGGACACAAAATCGGTTTCCGCGTTTAATTGGACCATGGCGCCTATGGTCCCTGTGTTATGCGAGTAGCAAGCAACCACGCCGGCTCGCAGAGCGCGCGCGGCTTTTTTATCGGCCACTTCAGTCCCTTTAGCGCGCAATAATTCTAGGGCCTTGGTCATATCGCCACCAGCCTCTTCTAACGCTTTCTTGCATTGAGAGATAGAGATACCAGTTCGTTCTCGCAACTCTTTGATTTGTTCAGTGGAAATCATAGCTATGATTATAACAAAAAATAATAAACAAGACTAAAAATATAAGTCGCTCTCCAACAAGGAAACCACTATCTATGCTTCTTTTTTGTCGGCAATTTTATCTTCTTCTTTTTTGGGCTCTTCCGGAGCGGCCGCCAAACCTTCTTTGTAGGCTTCCACGATTTGCTTGGTGAAAAAGGAAATGCTGGTAATCGCCGAGTCGTTGGCAACTATTGGATACTCAATCTGAGAAACATTGCAATCTGAATTGCAAAGTGAAATTACCGGCGTTTTGACTTTTTTGGCTTCGGCCACGGAAATTTCTTCACGATCGGCGTCTATCACAAAAACAGCGCCTGGCAACCTGTTCAAGCCAACGATACCATCAAAATAATGCTCCAGGTCACGCAATTCTTTGGCAATCATGCCTCGTTCTTTTTTGGTGTAAACGGACAACTCACCTTTTTCGCTTTTCGCGCGCAAATCTTCCATCCGCTCTACGCGCTTTCTGATTTCTTTAAAGTTAGTCAGGGTACCACCAATCCAACGTTCGGTCACGTATGGCAAACCGGCTGACTCAGCGATGCTTTTGATAATCTTCTTCGCCTCATTTTTGGAACCAACCAAAAGCAAAATTTTCTTGGTTCGGCCAACCTCACGAGCAAACTCTTTCGCCGCCTCAAGCATTTCAATCGTTTTTTCCAAGTCAATGATTGCCGTTTTGTTTTTAAAACCAAAAATAAAAGGCTTGGTTGAAGCATGGCGGCTGGATCTGGAGTAGCCAAAATGAGCCCCGATTTTGAAGAGCTCCTGGATCAATCCTTCTTTTTGGGCATCTTTTACTTCTGTTTGCATAGGACTTTAGCTTAGCAGAAAATTTTGGTAATGGCAATATCTGTTTATTTTTCAGGCTCGTCTCCCTCTCTTGTTAATCTTTCACCCAAAGAAACTTTCAGGTCGGATAGCAAACCTTCTAAGTCGCCTGCCAAAATCTTGTCTATTCCATGCCAGGACTTTTTGATTCGGTGGTCGGTAATTCGGTCTTGAAGATAATTGTAGGTCCTGATTTTTTCCGACCGATCAGCGGTCCCAATCTGATTTTTGCGTTCAACTGACAACTTTTTGGCTTCTTCTTCTTCGTGGAGCGATTGCAATTTGGCTGACAAAATTTCTAAAGCTTTCTCTTTATTGCGCAGTTGAGTTCGCTCATTTTGGCAGCGGACAACGATGCCGGTCGGTTTGTGAGTCATCCGTACCGCCGTTTCCACCTTGTTAACATTTTGACCCCCTGCTCCGCCGGAACGAGTAAACTCAATTTCCAGTTCATTCGGATCAATTTTAATGTCAATCTTTTCACGCACCGGCATTATCGCCACCGACACGGTTGAGGTGTGAACCCGACCCTGCTTCTCGGTTGCCGGAACCCGCTGAACACGGTGGACCCCCATCTCGCTTTTTAGTTCATCATAGGCACCGGCGCCGGCGATTTCAAAGACTGCTTCTTTGTAACCGCCAGACTCCGACAACGAATCGTCTATTTTGGAAAAAGACCAATTTCGGCTTTTGACATAGCTCCCATACATTTCGGCTAGATCCAACGCGAATAAGGCCGCTTCATCACCGCCAGCCCCGGCGCGAATTTCCATAATCAAGCTTTTTGGTCCCGGCCCCATTTCACCTTTGGGCGATAAAATCTCAGCCATCTTGTCAATCAATTCTTGCCGCTGTTTTTCCAATTTTTTTATTTCTTCGCGTGCTAAAACAGCCACCTCTGAATCAGTGGCTAAGGTTTTGTTTTCTTCAATTTGTTTTGTCAGCTCATCACAAAGACTCGCCAAATAAGTGGTTTTGGAATTATTGCGGTAAATTTGGATTTCATCATCCATGGTAAAAGAAGTCGGCCAAAATAGACGACAAAAAGTCTAGGCCTCCTTGTCCGCTTTGGCAATTTTTTTAGCTTTGGCTGCTTTAGATTTAGCCATTCGGCCCTTGAATTTTTCCACCATTCCGGCCGTGTCCATGACTTTTTCGTTGCCCGTGTAAAAAGGGTGACAAGCGCTACAAATTTCCACTCGCAACTTATCTACGGTAGAACCGATCGTAAAAGTGTTCCCGCAGGCGCAGGTTACTTCCGCCTTAGCAAAATATTTTGGGTGAATATCTTTTTTCATAGTATCTGGTATTTTGTATTATAGCGTATTGCATAAACTATGGTTTTCTCCAGATCTTGGGGTTGTCTTCCCATTCCAGATTCTACAGCCTATATACAATATTCTATATTTCACACACTATACACCATTTTTAGTCATCCTGCAAGATTTTAATTTGTTGCTCGTAAGTGGCCACCAATTTCATCACCTGGTCACCGTAAAAAGCGTTTTTCGGGTTAGCCCAATTGCCACCGGCGTAATATTTGAGCGCCGCTGTCCGTTCAGCCGTAAAAGTGCCAGCGCTCGCCCCCAAATCGCTCAAATAAGTGGCCGAGGCCGCAAACGCGTCTTTGGGGTTCCAAGGATTTGGCGGATTGTTGCCCGTCGCCTTAGCAATCCGCGTTTCATAAGCAGCCCAAGTGGAAGGAATAAACTGCGCCGGCCCCATCGCGCCACCCCAACCGCCCATATAAGGACAAGAAATCGGTTGTGTGTCAGTATCCAAACCAAGACTCTTGGTAATCCGCAAAAACGGCGCATGGTCTCGTTCCGGCTTCATCACCACTCGCCAACTTTTTTCTGGCGGATCACCCGGTCGATTACACGTACCAACATTTTGACCTAAGTTAGACTCCTGAGTGATAATTGCTAAAATGAAAGCCGGTCGAACGCCAGTCGCCGCCGAAACTTGTTTGGCCAACTCCAAAGCCTCACCAAAGGTAATCGCTTGGACGTTACGCAAACGGAAAAGCGCGCTCCTAATCGCCGCTCGCTGTTTTTCTTTTTCAGCAATAATTGTCCTATAAGCGCCCTCTTGGGTTTTGCTCATATTGAGATAAACCTGCTTTTCGGCATTAAGCCTTTCAATGTTGGCCTTTTCAACCTCAATTGCTTTCTTAGCGTTGGTTTCAGCTGCTCGCCTCACTTCTAGTTGTTTTTTTTCTTGCTCGGTCAAATTTTTGGTTGACCTCGTGCTAGAAAGAGTTTTGTGCATTGATTGCTGAATAAAGTAATAACGGTCAGCTTCCACAAACAAATCAGAAACATTATTTTTATCCATCACTAATTCAATAAAGGAGTTCTCGTCAATCTCGCGGGTTGCTCGCAAAAGTTCCGCCAACGACACTTTGTTTTTTCCGACTTTTTCGTCTAATTCTCCAATATATTCTACTTTATCGCTGATGTCACCGCCTAAACGTTCAATTTCCAGCTTTTTCTTTTTGATATTCAGTTGCGCGGTATTGATTTTATAATTCAAAATATCAATATCTCGCTGAATAGAGGCCGTTTCTTTTTGCTTAGTGCTTAACAAGCCTTTTTGCTCGCTAATCTCTTTCTCAACCTTGGCCAATTCAGCTTTCAGTTTGGCCTCTTTGGCGGCGATCTCCGCTTCAGTCTCGGCCTGAGTTGGATAAAACGCACTCTGCGAAGCAACAAGCGCCAAAAGACAAATAAAAATTAAAGAAACCGCCCTCGGACATCGTCCTAGATTTTCATTTGATGACATATGAAAATTATAACAGAAAACGCTCAGTTTAAAAACTGAGCGTTTCATTTAAGTTTTATTCTGAGATTTTATTCAGATTTTTCTTCAGCGGAGGTTTTCTCACTGCCCTCTTCTTCTTGTTTGCCCTTCTTCTCCACTTCAATTTGAGACAGATCAATCGGCGCTTCTTCAACCACTACTTCTTCACCCGCCTTGCTGATGGAAACAACGACCTCTTCCAGCTCGGCCAAGACTGTTACCCCAGAAGGCAACTTAATGTCTTTAACCAAAATCTGGCTTTCAAATGTCGCCAAACCGGAAACATCAACCTTAATGTCGTGCGGCAAGTCTTTTGGCAAAACCTCAATCGGTAATTCATGCATAACTTTCACCAGGTTACCACCAAGTTCTTTGACGGCCGGGGCTACGCCCTCGAAGACTAGTGGCACATCAACCTCAATTTTTTTATCTTTTTGGACAACATAAAAATCAACGTGAATCGGTTGGCCCTTAATTGGGTGATACTGGACCTCGTGAATCAACACATCATGGCCCTTGCCCTCCATGTCCAAGCTCACAATGGAAGATTCGCCGGCTTCTTTTAAAACTTTAACAAACTCTTTGGTATCAACCACCAACGGGGTGGCTTCTTGTTTGGCGCCATAAACAACCACCGGCACCTGCCCTGCTTCTCTGACTTTCTTTAATTGTTTGCCAAAAACATCACGTTTCTGGGCTTTTAACTTAATTGTCATACTTGAGGCATTATATCTAAAAACAGAAGAAAGTAAAGGCCCAAAAGCGAAACGAGCCCAAATTCAAAAAAGAGGCCGACGTTTCCATCCGCCTCACTAAACGGTTAGACATTTGTGGTTTTCATCATTTGTTTTATCCGTTCCAAGGTATGGTCCAAGACAGCGACCGAAAATTCGGACCATTCAAAAAATCGGACAAGATGGTTAGGGTCTCCCTCCTCGTGATCCAGACTGAAAATATATTCTCCCGCCTTGTTTGTCACCAAATACCTGTCACCAGCCGGAAACACCACCAGACACCCAGATTTGCCATTCCCTGGCTGCAAAAACTTGGAACTGGTGCTGACAATAAAAACATTCGCCGTGTCAGGGTCGAGAACCAGTTCTATTCTTGTTTTTGTGGAAATCTCAAACCTGACTATCGCGCAACAAATAATCTCCAAACTGCGGCGATCCAAACAATCAAGGCAAACCTTCATCGATCTCCCCTCCCCCTAAGTGAAAAATCATCCCTGTCTCCAAAGTTCCACTCCAGCGTCATTTTATTGCTCGAATTTAATGATTTGATGAAGAAGGTTTTAGCGTCGGCTAAAAAGATTCAATCTTTTTTCCACAACTTGTTTGACGGCGATGATTGGCCCTTTGAGATATTTATAGGGGGCAATTTCCTCCGGGCTTTCTTGTAACGATTCAATTAGGGCCTGCTTGTAGGCAACTCGCAATTCGGTATTGATATGAACAATCGCCACCCCCGCCTCAATCGCCGCCACAAAGTCTTCATCGGTCAAACCAGACCCCCCATGAAGAACCAAGGGCACTCCCGTCACGTCGCGTATTTCTTTGGTTCGCTGAATAAACAGTCTTGGGTTAGCGGCATGTTTCAACATGCCATGAATGTTGCCGACAGCTGGAGAAAAAAGATCAACGCCGGTTTCTTTGACAAACCTCTCAGCCTCTTCAACTTTTGTGATAGACGATTCGTCAAGCGCGACGCCGACTGGCAACTCATCCAGCATTTTTGACGACTTACCAATATAGCCAAGCTCTCCCTCCACCAATATTTCAGGATTGACCGACCGTGCCAACTCAACGCATTTTTTAGTTTCGGCAATGTTGTCTTCTGGTGAGAGTTCGCTCCGGTCAAAAACAATCAAGTCAAGGCCGGCGCCAATCGCCTCTTGCGCGCGCTTCAACGAAGAAGTGTGGTCGGCTGACAAAAAAATCGACTGATTAAATTCAGTGCGCGCGCTATCCACCAAGGCCCGCGCCTGACGCAAACCAATAAAATCCCTTTCTCCTTCTGATAAACCAATAATAACTGGCAAGTCTAAATTTTGCGCCGCCCGAACTACCCCCCAGAATCCTTCCAAATTAGAGATGTTGAAGTGGCCAAGAGCTGTTTTTGTTTCATTGGCCTCGCTGATTATTTGCCTAAGAGTTTTCATGCTATAATTATACCAATCAAATGAATAAATTAAAATATGGACAAGTTTAATCTTCTAACCATTGGCGACACGGCGATTGATGCTTTTGTCAGATTGAACGAAGCTGAATTATACTGCGATATTAATCGCGAGGAGTGCAAAATTTGTCTGAAATTTGCCTCCAAGGTTCCTTATGAATCAATCTCCGAAATTCCCGCCGGCGGCAACAGCGCCAATGTTGCGATTAGCGGCGCCAAATTGGATTTGACCACCGCCTATTTCACCAACATCGGCGATGATGACAATGGCCAAAAAATTTTAGCCAAATTGAAAAACGCCAATGTTGATACAAGTTTTATTAAAATTCACGCCAACTTAGCCACCAACTATAACTTTGTTCTGTGGTATGCTGATGACCGAACCATCCTTGTTCGTCACGAAAATTACCCTTACGAATTACCTACCCTCCCCCAAAGCGACTGGGTCTATCTAACTTCATTAGGCGAAAAATCACTAACTCTGCACCGTGAGTTGATTGATCATTTGGACGATAATCCGGAAACCAAATTGGCCTTTAGTCCGGGCACAATGCAAATTCGCGCCGGACGCGAAACGCTAGCTGAAATTTACCAAAGAACAGAAATCTTTTTTGCCAACAAACAAGAGGTAATGGAAATTTTAAACACCAAGGAAGAGGAGGCAAGCCAACTGGCCAAAGAAATAAGGAATTTAGGTCCCAAAATCGTAGTCATTACTGACGGCAACCAAGGCGCTTTCGCGTTGACCGATTCCGGTTTTTGGCATAGCCCGATTTTCCCGACTGAAAATAAGCTTCTGGAGCGCACCGGCGCTGGCGATGCTTTTGCCTCAGCCTTTTTGGCCGCCTTCAATAAAGGTCTGACGGTACCGGAAGCACTGGCCTGGGGTGCCGTTAATTCGGCCTCCGTCGTCCAAAAAATCGGCCCGCATGAAGGATTATTGTCAGCCCAAGAAATAGAAAAACGGTTGGCGGCCAGCGTTTTTGAAGTAAAAAAGATTGAAGAAATAAAATTCTAAAAAACTTTCCACAATAAAAACCGCCGGCGTTGCCGGTGTGGTTTTCATTATTTCTTAAAATACAATGTTTTCTCCACTCAGATTATGCTTCTTTTTATACTCATCAAATAAGCCCCAATATGAGCGAGCTGAGCGCTCAGCCTCCGTCAAACCAATTTTTTGAATTGTTGTTTCTATCTCTTCTGGTTCACCTTCCACTTCCACAAAATTGCCAAAAGGTAACCGATCAAGCGAAATCACTGTCTCGTCCAAATGATAATCAGTCCGATATTTTTCCATAATAAATTCACGCGTAAAGCCGAGAATGTTCAATATTTGTCGAACTTTTTCTGTATCACCAACTTCTGTTTCCACCTCTTCTCTTTCTTTAAGACCTCTCGCCTCCAATTCACTACCATCAATTCTTCTTTTTAGAGTCACAACATTTTTGTCGCCAGTCCGCACTCGCAAAAATGTTTTATTTGCCTCTAAACTTTGTTCGGGTGTATCAAAACGCACTGTTCGCTGAAAAAACTCCGGCTGGAGTAAAACACCACCAGCCACTTTTATTTTTTCGGCCAAACCGGAAAAATCAGCCACCAACAACTTTACTTCTATTTCTTTGTTATTATCCTTGTTCATTCTTTCTTTTGATTACTCTTCTGACCGCTTCAATAATATCGTCTATCGCCAAGCCATAATGTTCCAAAAGTTCGGCCGAGCTACCCGACTGGCCAAACCGGTCATCAACACCGACAAATTCCATTGGGAGAGGGTAATTCTCGCTAAGAAGTTCGGCGACCGCCCCTCCCAAGCCGCCAGTTTTTTGATGTTCTTCGGCCACTACCACCGCGCCGGCTTTTTTCGCCATCGCTAAAATAGTTTCTTTATCCAAAGGTTTGATTGTATGGTTATTTAATACCTCGCACTCAATTCCTTCTTTTGCTAATTTTTGAGCGGCAATAAGCGCGCGATAAACCAAAAGACCACAGGCCACAATTGCCACTTTTGGGTTTTCCGACTCCCGCACCACCAAGGCTTTGCCAATTTCAAATGGCGCTTCAGGGCTGGTAATGATTGGAGCTTCAACGCGCGATAAACGCAAGTAAACCGGACCCCGGTATTCGGCCGTCGCCATGGTTGCTTTTTTCGCCTCTTCCGCGTCCGCCGGTACTACCACCGTCATTTTGGGCAAAACACGCATCAAAGCGATATCTTCAAGAGCTTGGTGCGAGGCGCCATCCGGCCCGACCGACAAACCGGCGTGCGAACCGACAATTTTGACACCCACCTCGTTCAGACAAATGGCCGTCCTGATTATTTCCCAATTGCGTCCCGGCGAAAAAACGGCAAACGAAGTCATAAATGGGACTTTGCCCATTACCGCCAAACCGGCTGCGACTGTCGCTAAATTTTGTTCGGCCACTCCAACTTGGAAAAATCGGCTTGGAAACTTTCGCCGAAAACCGTCGAGCCGCGTGGAATCAGAAAGATCAGCTGAAAGCGCTACTACTTGCTCATCTTTTTCCGCCGCCGCCATTATCCCTTCGCCAAAACCATCGCGAATCGCTTTTTGCGCGACACTCAAATCAAAGACTTTGTCTGCTAAAATTTTCATTCACTTTAATTATAACAAAAGCCAACGACGAAGAACAACAGGCAACCAATTTTAATAATCTTTTCACTGAAATATGACAAAAATTTAAATATGCCTATTACCTCCATTCTGACTGGAGAAATTTTTAAGAGGAAAGCCACGGTCAATCAAAGCCGAGCTTTTTCTCTCCGAAAAAGCTCGGCTTTGATTTTGCTCGGCATCCTGATCACTTATGGCATATTTATTCTTAAGGTGCAAATTTTTCACTCACCACCGGTATTATTCTTGCTCCTTTATTCCGCCGCAATGACCGCTTTCCAATTTGGCCGCCTACTGACAGTCCTGTTTTACGAAGAATCTCTAGAAAGAATCCGCGGTAAATATAGCGCCAACTCTCTGATCGGCCAGGACCCATATGAACCGTCTGTCAGTTTCGTTATCCCCTGCATGAACGAAGAAAAAGCAATTCGCCATACAATAAACAAGTGTTTTGAGGTTGATTATCCAACCCATAAGGTTGAAGTTTTGGTGATTGACGACGGTAGCACCGATAAAACACCAGAAATCTTAGATCAGCTAAACCAAGAGAACGATCGTCTGACAGTGATAAAATTCGCTCAAAACCGCGGCAAAAGATACGCCATGGTGGAAGGTTTCAAGCGCGCTCGTGGCGAAATAATTGTTCAATTGGATAGTGACAGCCACCTTGCCCAAGAAGGTTTGCGGCCCTTAATAGAACCGTTTCAGAATCCCTCTGTCGGCGCTGCCTGCGCCCACTCCGATCCGGCCAATGTTGATAAGAACTTTCTGACCAAAATGCAAGCCGCTTATTATTATATGTCTTTTCGTATTTTAAAGGCGGTGGAATCAACCTTTTATACTGTCTTTTGCTGCAGCGGCTGCGCTTCTGCATATCGTCAATCGGCCGTCTTAGCTGTCTTGGACGAATGGTCACGTGAAAATTTTTTAGGTTTGCCGGTGATGTATGGCGACGACCGCTCTCTCACGACCCGTGTCATCAAAGAGGGCTACAAAACAATCTACACCGCCGAGGCTCAAGCTTACACCATCGTGCCCGAAACTTTCCGACAACTAATTATTCAGCAAGTTCGCTGGAAAAAATCTTGGATTATAAACGCAATCAAAACCGGTAAATTTATTATTACCCAAAAACCCTTCATTGCCATTCTTTATTTTTATCCGCTGGTTATTCTTTCTCTGATAAACCCGTTTGTCGCTCTTTACGCTCTAGTTTATGTGCCGATTGTTTATGGCATTTGGCCAATTTTTTATCTTGCCGGCATTTTTTTGATTACCGCCCTCATTGCCGTCTATTACAAAGTTTACGGACCACAAAACCGTTACTGGCCGTACCTCTTTGCCTGGGGCGCGTTTAGTGTTACCGTCCTGGCCCCCCTTCTCTTTTACGCCGCCGCCCGCATCCAAAACCGGAGTTGGGGTACGCGCTAATATTTTATTAACCAAACTTTAATTTTCATAAAGAACAAGCCTCATCGTCAGCATTGAAGACTAAATCAGCTGGCCATTGACAAACTACCTGGTTAAAAAAAGTACGTGGCAACGGACATCGGTAATTACCCCAGATGTAAGCTTATTTGCCAAAGAACTAGTCCGGAATCGCTGTGCCGAATTGACTTACTGAAAAACAGAACCAGAAAACACAAAAGAATCTTGAGTAGAATTAAATGGAGAGGTGTGAATTTTAGAAGTAAAACAAATAAAATAACAGCCGAAACGTTTGATAAGAAAAAAACAAAGAACCTAGAACATGGTTTAGCGTTAAAAAAGCCCCAATTTCTCAATTGGGGCCATGGAACCATGAATAGACTACGCCCGGCGACCCAGAGGCATGCCGCCACCCATCACTAGCCAACTGGCCAGATGCCCAGTAACCGTATCGGCGTACTTGCGCTGATGGGGCCACATGGCTTGATCTGGCATTGCCAGGAGCGACAGAGCTTGGATGGCGCAGATGACCAACAGAGAACAAAGGCGCCAATTGCTTTCGCCTTTTCTGTCACACTCCACCCAGTCCGGGTGCATGGTGTTGAACACGATGACGCCCTCATCCAAGTCCAGTTCCCAGAGCTTGGGCGAGTCTGGCATCTCGTCATAGGCGAATTGCAACCCATGACTACCCCCTTGAACCAACCGACGTTTTGAGCCGTTTGGACCACGAGAGGTGAGATGCGGTTCGTCATGCTCACGGATTGCCTCTTCTTGTGAGCGTTTAGATCCCTCACCACCAACTTTCTTTTGGCTTCCGGTGATGGCCTTCGACTTTTCTTCCTGTTCCCGAGTGGTTTCCCTCTCGGAATGGCCAAGACCGATACTGCCATAGCGAAACCTTGACAGCGCCGCCTTCAAGTCTTCGCCACGGGGAGACTCGCGAAACAGACGGTCAAGTCTTGAAAGAGCGTCGTGCCCAATTTCTTGGTACCGTTCACTCTGGCGAACTCGACGCTGTTCGTCCAAGTAGTGCTCACCCTCTTCCCTAAACCATGTTTCAAGAGAAACACAAAGGTCTATCATGGCGTCGTTTCTCTCAAAACAAGTTCGACTGGGAGTCAATTGCACCAGCTCTCCCAACACTTCTCCTTCAAATATCCCACTGCCTAGAGCCTCCATAACCCGCGAGTCCAGAAGCTCCTTGGCCGAAGATGTCCGAAAGTGACTGAAAGGAAAGCGGAAATCATTCCCGGCTTCCCCAAACTTAATGTTCACCCGACCACGTGAATCGTGGCGCTTTGCTAGGTACATCCGAACAATCACCTCACCGGAAGACTCCCGGTAATAACGCCGTTCGGGCAACCTTGTGCCGGTGAACTTGGCTGCTGCCACTTCCGCCGACGACTCGTTGCCGGCATAGTCGACGAAGTCAACTCGAAGCCGAGTGCCGAGCCTTTCCATCTTGCTGGAATACTTCATCGTCGCACTCTCCAAGATACCTTTCATGGTCATCTCGGATAAGGCGCGATCTTTGACGTATTCCTTTATCTCGATGGCAGTGCGCCACCACACATTTTGGCCAGAACGAACGTTTACCTGATCCGGCGCGAAACGAAGATCTTTTCGCTCCCGCCAATCAACAGACACGCCAGAAGCTTCCGAATCAACCGGAAAGGTCCAGGTGACGTAGGCCTCTTTTCTTGGAGCCGGACAAGAAGTTACCGAGAACTCTTGACACTTGCCCCAAGCTGAAATGGCCCCGATACCAAACTGTCCGAGGTCTTCTTCCGATTTAAGAGTGTGCCCAATGGATTGGCTCACCCTTTTCTCGAAAGCCTGCTGGCTCATCCCGCGACCGTTGTCGCGGATAGCAATGAATCTCGTCTTCTGATTCACTCTGAGCTGAACCAGGGTTGCCCCCGCGTCCAACGCATTCTGAATCATCTCGTCAACCACCGACGCCATGTCGGGGTAGAAACGAGCAAGATTCTTCAAAGTGCCGCCCATGTGTACAGACAAAGAAGTCTTGCCCGAGTTCACTGACACTCCCTTTTGTCCACTTTTCATCTGACTTTCCTTTCTTGTTCTTTTGCTATTGCTAGAGGACCCGGTGCTCACGCTCAAGTGTTCTTTCCCGAGCCCGTTCTCCCGCCAGTTTGGTCAAGGCCACGGACGTTTGATGGACAGTTTCCCGCCCAGCCAATTCTCGCAACTTCTCCCGGTCATTGGCACTAAAAACATCCGAGCCTACCAGTTGTGCCAAAGGAAGACACGCCTGAAGAAGACGCGCCAAACCTTCAATCACGTCGCGACGTTTTTGGTTATCCAAACCTCCAACCAATGTCGATGATTTTCCCTCTTGATCAGACGACCAAGAATTGCCCTCCTCTCTCGATGGAAGTTGGAGTTTTTCGCGCCAAGTCGCGAGGTTTCTTTCGAGCTCTGTCTCACAGGATTTACAAAACTTTCTCATGGTTTCCTGTCTGCCCCTCAAAATACCACTTTCACCTCGCAAAACCACGAGAAGATGTGATGGTTTCTTGTAGTTCAACCTTTGGACCGCCTCTTCAAAAGAGATCGCCCCAAAGGCTATGGCCTTGCCGAAGTCATAGATAGGGCCTTTCAGACCATCCAATTCTTCAGCATGGTAACCCAGAAGGTTCAAAAAGTGGACGACCTTGAGAGCTTTCTCTCCCATCGGACGACCACGAGAAACATCCCTGAGCCAGCCATTGACTGTCAAAGAAGAAACCCCGACGAACTCGGCCAGAAGTTTAATGTCCTTAGCCGAAGCCCGGACACCAAATTCCTTCAGACATTCCATTAGGTTCATGTTCAGCTCCTTCTTTTGCTTATTGCTAGAGAACCACAGGACGAGCCAACTTGGCTCGCCAGCCTCGCGCAAACTTTCGAACATCACCCAAAAGCACGACCTGCCCAACCTCGGGCGGACAATCATGTTGCGACCAACTTTCCAAGCTGAAAGTGATGCTTTCTTCCAAAGGAAGAGGGTAGCTACCACCTTCGCCTGTTCCGCACTGGTGACAAACAGCGAAAGATCCTTTTTCAGAAGAGCAAATCTTGCCGACTATTGCTTCTATCTGACCAGTCATTCCAAACCTCCTTTCTGATGCTGTTGCTTGTTCTATTCCTTGGTTATCAAGGAACTAATTCGGTCATTATAATAATGTAAAAACTCGTATATGTCAAGATATGTCGGCAATTTTCCCCAACAATTTGTTTTAAAAAATATTTAAACTGATGGCTGAAAAAGTTACCCCTTCTTTATTCAATTTCTTTTAACGCTCGTTCAGCTTCTTTGGCGTTTGGGGTTTTGCCGTGCCATTCATATTTCCTCTCCCACCCCGACACGCCCTTGCCAGGGATTGTATGAGCAATGATAACCGACGGTCGGCCAAAAACCGCCTTGGCCTGACCAACCGCGTTAAAAATTTCCGGGAAAGAGTGGCCATCAATCTCCTGAACTTGCCAACCGAACGCGCGCCATTTGTCCGCCAAAGGCTCGAGCGGCATCACTTCTTCAGTCACGCCGTCAATTTGGATGTGGTTACGGTCAACAATCGCAATCAAATTATGAGGCGCTTCCTTGCCGGCAAGCATAACCGCCTCCCACGTAGAACCTTCTTGTAACTCTCCATCAGATAACAAACAATAAAAAAATCTCTGCGACCCTCGCCCCTTATCTAAACGGTCAGCCAAAACCATCCCCAGCGCCTGCCCCAAACCTTCACCAAGTGGGCCCGAGCTCGTTTCCAAACCTGGTAACTTTAACCGTTCAGGATGCCCCTGGAGACGGGACCCATAGCGACGCAAGGATTTTAGTTCTTCTGAAGGAAAATAACCGGCGCGCGCCATCGCCGCATAAAGCGCCGGGCAAGCATGACCGTTGGAGACAATTAAACGATCGCGTTCCGGCCAATCCGGTTTGTCAGGCTTATGGTTCAAAAGACCAAAATAAAGCGCCGCGAAAATCTCCGCCAAACCAAGCGGCCCACCGGTGTGGCCTGAACCGGAAGTGACCAACATCTCAACCACCGAGCGCCTAACCGCTCGCGCCTGGTCCGATAAATATTCAAGTTTTTGGTCAGTCAGTAACATAAATTTAAATCAAAGGTTAAAAGACAAAAGTTTTTATATCATATCCCATAAGTTATTTCTTTTCTTAGGCTTATCCTCTTTTCACTTTTAACTTAATGTTCTTAGCGCTTCTTCAATGTTTTTGCTCCGCCAAATATATGAACCAACTACCAAGGCATCAACCCCCGCTTCAGACAATTCTGCCACCATCTCCGGCTTAATGCCTCCATCAACAATTATTTTAGCATCAGATGCCAATTCCCGCAGCTCTTTTATTTTAGGCAAAACCCGAGCGTCAAACTTTTCACCCTGATAACCAATATTGGCAATACTCATCAACTGAAAAATCTTAACTTTGTTTAGATATGGTTTGACTTTTTCCAAAGATGTTTCTAACTCCAAAGCCAGGCCAATTTCGCACGGGTTAAGTCCGTTGTCAAAACGGCTCAATAGAGAATCCAGCTGGTCGGTTGATTCAACGTGGATAATTATTCTGTCCACCAAGGTTTGCCAATCTTCCACCACCGTCTCCGGGTTTCCCATCATTAAGTGTGCTGATAATTTTATTTGCCCGTCAATTTCGCGCAAATCTTCTTCAGCTTGCCAGCTAACATTCGGCACAAAAACACCGTCCATCACGTCAAGTTCAACCCATTCTACTAAGCCTTCCAACTTGGCTAATTTTTCTTTGACCTCGGCAAAATCTGAAGCAATGATTGAGGGAATAATATTCATAGGCGATGCCAATTTGCAAATTCAGGCAAATAATACTGATAGGATAACTCAATTTCTTTTAAATTAGTTTCATTTATAGACATTCGCATGTTTAAGCCACGCTTAATATTTTAACGCCCCACCGACATTGTCCATATCATCAATTCCATTTATTCGTCTGAGGTGCCGTTCTTCGCCTGAAAAGTCTGTGCTCAACCACAAATCAACCGCTTGGATTGCCTCGCCGGGTGAAACAAAACGAGCGCCAAGCGACAAAATATTGGCATCATTGTGAGCGCGAGACAGTTCCACGATATCCGGGCTGCCCCCATAATAAACGGCCGCGCGCACGCCAGCAAAACGATTGGCGCAAATGGCTTCCCCTTGACCGGACCCACCCAAAATAATTCCTCGGCTACCCGATTTGCCCTGCACTAACTTGGCGACAATTTTGACGTAATCGGTGTAATCATCTTCGGGCTCTAAAGCATAAGCACCCTGGTCTTCCACTACCAACCCACGTTCCTTCAGATGATTTTTTATCTGCTCTTTTAAGGCAAAACCGGCGTGATCCGCCGCGAGATATATTTTCATAAATTAATGATAACCTATACCAAAGTCAAAAGTCAAAAGTTAAAAAGTCCACCGCCAAAAACCATTTAGTAGATGTATTATCTTTTATCCAACTTATCTACTTTTTACTTAAATTTCTGACTTTTAACATTTATCCTGATTCTCTATCTTCCGGCTTTCAACACATGTTCCACCAGCGTATGGGCATATCCCATTTCATTGTCATACCAAGCCATCACTTTGACCAAGTTTCCACCAACCACCTTCGTCCAACTCAAGTCGGCAATGGAAGCATACTTACTACCCAAAATATCAGAGGACACAATCGGTTCTTTGGTCACCGTAAAAGTTTTTTGCCAACGCGGGTTGTTGGCCGCTTTTTCAAACGCCGCGTTTACTTCCGCCACGGTTGTGTTCTTTTTAGCAACAAATGTTACATCAATCATTGAACCAGTAATAACTGGCACTCGCACTGCCACCCCATCAAACTTGCCGGCCATTTCAGGAATTACTTGGCCAACCGCAATCGCTGCGCCGGTTGTAGACGGGATTAGGTTAATCGCGCCCGCCCGACCACGCCGCCAGTCTTTAGCATCGGCCACATCTACCAATTTTTGAGTCGCGGTATATCCATGGGTTGTGTTAAGCAGGGCTTTTTCTACCCCAATCGCCTCATCAAGAATTTTAATCACCGGTGCCGCGCAATTAGTTGTGCAGGAGCCATTAGAGGTAATTACCTGGTCGGCAATTTTGTCATCGTTGATACCAATCAGAAAAGTCCCTCCGGGAATACCAGGTGCCGGTTCATCTTTAACGGGCGCCGAAATCACCACCTTGCGTGCGCCGGCGTCCAAATGTGCCTTTGATTTGCCATAGGCCTCAAACACGCCGGTTGATTCCAAAACGACATCCACCCCTAATTCAGCCCAGGGCAAGTTAGTTGGTTCTTTTTCTTGAAAGAAACGCGCCGATTTGCCGGCAGTCATCAGTTTGCCGTCTTCAAACTTGATTTCACCATCAAACTGACCATAAGCGCTATCATACTTTAAAAGATAGGCCAGATTGGCCGGATCGCCCAAGTCGTTAACCGCGACCAAATTTATTTCCGGATTCTTGACCGCTAGCTTAAAAAACGCCCGGCCAATGCGGCCCAAGCCATTGATTGCCACTTTTACCATAATTTTAAAAATTATTTTTTGTTAATAGTTTAATTTTAACAAAAAAAATCAAGAAAAACATCCACCTTGAAAAAATATCCGACCAACGCTTCAGGCCAAAGTTTATTTTACTGATTCTAACGATTAACAACAGCCGAGGTGGAGGTTGAGTTTTTGTTTATTTCTTTGGCTCTAGGCTTGCTTGTTATAAAGGCAATGTTTAAAGCAAAAAACAGCAAGTACAAAAACATAGACACTCCAGCCAAATTTTCCCCTATTGATTCAGGGATGAAGTTTACGGGACCACGGAAAAGATGACCAAAAAGCCTCTCGATTCCCTGGGCATCACCAAAATCAGCCCCATCAATAATAAGCAAACAAGCCGCCGCGTAGACACCCCCAAGCAATAATAGCCACTTACGTCCTGTTTTCTGGTCTCCTTTATGATATTTAATCAGGGTAATAATCGTCAAAACAGTCAAAATTGGAAGAATAAAAACAAGAAAAAAGACAAAGCCCCAACCGCCCCAGGTCACAAAGGGGAAACCGACAATAAATAAAAAGTAAGCCAACCCCAGCCAAGAAAATTTTTTATCCATAATAACAATAGAATTTAGCTGTTAATCTTTCTTTTGTTTTTCTCAGATTTGAATTAGGATTAATTTTATCAGCAATCTCTCGCCTTCGTTCTATGTTATCTATCCTTTCTTTTGTTCAAACAATTTTTTGAGTAAGCCTGGGTTAGCCGAACCCTTGCTTTCCTTCATTGCTTGGCCAACCAGAAACTGCAACGCTTTTTCTTTGCCGGCCTTGTATTCTTCAAAAACATTTTTGTTATCAACAATCACTTTATCCACAATCACGCTCATCGCATCTTCGTCATTCACCTGAAACAGACCTCGTTCTTTGGCGATTTGGCGAGGCTCGCCGCCTTCTTTAATTATTATCGCCAAAATATCTTTGGCGCCTCGTGATGACACTTCACCCCCCATAATCATTTTGAGCAGTTCCGCGTAATCTCCCACAGGCGGCAAACGCAATTCACCGGCCAATGCGGCCAAGCCCAAAATATCAGAGGTAATATAGTTGGCAGCCACCTTGAGATATTCTTTGGTTTCGTCCAAAGCATGATCCAAACCTTCAGTCAGCTCGTCAAAAAAGCCGGCCAAACTGCGGTCTTGCACAAAAACCTCTACATCTTCAGTTTTCAGACCAAAAAGTTCCGCATAACGGCGACGGCGTTGCCAAGGCAATTCGGGCAAAGATTCAACAACATTACGGAACTCCGGAATCTCGCTGATAAATAATTTCGGCAAATCCGGGTCGGGAAAATAGCGATAGTCATGCGAGGACTCCTTCAAGCGCTGGGAAAAAGTGGTTTGTTTGTTTTCGTCCCAACCACGGGTTTCCTGAATTACCCGTCCTCCAGCTTCCAACACGCCAGTCTGACGCTTAATTTCTTCATCTATCGCCTTCTCTACCGTCCGAAAAGAATTGAGATTTTTAATCTCCACTTTGGTCCCCAACTTATCGCCTTCCGGCGCGACCGAAACGTTGGCTTCAATCCGCATCTGACCCTTTTCCATATTGGCCTCCGAAGCGCCCAAATAACGCAATAAAAGCTGAAGTTCTTTGGCAAAAGCCGAGGCAGTTGGACCGTCATTAATCACCGGCTCGGTCACCAACTCCATTAGAGGCAAGCTGGAACGATTGAAGTCCACCAAACTCTCGCCAGTTTTGACATCGTGAAAAGATTTGGCAGTATCTTCTTCCAAGTGAACTCGCGTGATAGCGACGCCTCTCAAACTGCCCCCTGACACTAATGGATATTTGTCCTGGCTAATCTGGTAGCCTTTGGGGATATCAGGATAAAAATAGTTCTTACGGTCAAACTCGGTAAAGTCGGCCAAACGTCCATCCAAGGCCACGCCGACTCGCAAAATATGCCAAATCGCGTCCTTATTAATGACCGGCAAAGCACCCGGTTGGGCGGTACAAACCGGACAAATATTAACGTTCGGCTGTCGCTCATCCGGGTTGTTAAGGCACCGACAAAACATCTTGGTCTTGGTGTTTAATTCGACATGAACCTCCAAGCCAATGGTTGGTTTATATTTTATTTCACTCATAGATTAGTCAATTATACGCAAAAACGGCAAAAACTCAAAATCGGCAAGCTAAGGCAAGCAAAAACCGGCCCAACGACGTCAGGCCGGTTTTTTATTCAACTTTTTTATTGCCCAATTTTTCGTGGGAAAAAGCGATTCTTTGCCCACCTGCCTACTTTCCAAATTATCAACAAAACAATAGCAATCGTTATCAACCATAGAACAATCAATGGCAACAAAGCAATAAACGCAATCATAAGATTGACATATTTTACCGAACCTTTCACCAAAGTGCGCAAAGATTGTTTTATTTGCGTTAATGGCCGCCAACGAACGCCAAACACTTCAATGTCCGCCTCCGACGTCAATGAAACGGAGATTGTGGACATCTCAACCTGTCTGTCCATGTATTTTATTTGTCCCTCAATTCTTTCTATATTGTTTCGAATTTGCGAAAGCTCTCGTTGAACATTAAGGATTTCATTTACCGTTTGCGCTTTCTTTAAAACTTCAAGGTATTTATCTTCAGTAGCATTGTAGTTCCTTAACCTTGTTTCCAAATCAACGTATTGGTCGGTTACGTCTTGGGTGCTGACCTCTTCTCTCTCCACTTTAACCGTTGCATCTTTTATTTTATCAATCGTCTCATCAAATTTGTCAGATGGGACCTTGATGGTGATATGGCCAGATTTTATGTCGCTGGCAATTTCATAGATCCTAGCCACCGAAACAAATCCACCCGCTTGTTCCGCGATATTGGTTATAGTTTCAACCGCCTCCTCTGCCTTTTCCACAATTACCGACATTGAACCGTTGCGAGAAACTTTCCTCTGAGGCAAGACTTCTGTCGTGGCCGATTTTGTGTCTGCCTCTTGGTAGTAATCAGCTGAATCAGGCGATAAGACAGCCTCACTATTCTGAAAAGAAGTTACCGCCACTCTAGCACCGGACAGTGAGGTTATGACCACTAAACAACCGACGACGGCCACCAGAACCAAGGCTCCTAAAACAGCCAGGATTGAAAAGATTATTTTTTTCATAAATCACCAATTAAATTAATAAAAATCAACTTTGTTTATTATAAAACAAAAAAGATTTCATAAAAAGCCTTAGCTCAAAAGCCGGACTTCTTCTTCTAAAGCTATGCCAAATTTTTGTTTGACCAAGCGCTTGATTTTTTCGGCCAATTTTTTTAAGTCACGCGTCGCGCCGCCGCCGCGATTAATCAAAAAGTTAGCATGAAAATCAGCCACCGCCACCTTGCCAGCCGAAAGCCCTTTGCCGCCGGAAGCTTCTATCAAATACCCGACTGAAACTTTTTTATTAAAAATTTTAGTTGGGTCAATCTTTTTCAGGCTAGTTTTGGAGATACGCGACAGGGGCACATTTTTAAAAAAACTGCCGGCGCACAAGAGGCCATTATATTTATTGTCACGAACGATAATTAAATTGCGCGCTACTTTATGTAGGGCCAGTTTGTCGCCCTTTTTTAATTCAAGGCAAACCCGTAAAACTAACCAATTTCTTTTTTTGAAAACACTGTCGCGGTAGCCAAAACGGCAATCAGATTTTCCGAGTCGGCGGATTTTGCGGCCATCAAAAATCTCCACCCACTCCACCAAGTCGCCGATAAAATGCTCATAAGCGCCCGCGTTACCAATAAGCGCGCCTCCCACCGTCCCGGGGATGCCGGAAAGATACTCTAAACCACCAAGGCCGTTGTCAATCGCCAAAGTAATAATTTCGGACAAACGGCATCCGGCATCCGCCACAAGGCGAACGCCGGCCAGAGTCGGCGTTCGCCGACTATCATATTTTACAACCAGGCCGGCGAAACCCTTATCGGCAAACACCGTATTGCTCCCACCGCCCAGAACAAAAAAACGCCACTTGTTTTTTTTAGCCAATTTCGCCAAGGTCACCAACTCTTGCGGCGAACCAACCGTCGCAAAATATTTGGCCGGGCCGCCCAAGCCAAAACTGGTATGGCGGGCAAGTTTTTCGCTTTTTTTAATTTTAAACCGTTTTAATTGCGTGGTTTTTGCGATTGCCGTTTCCATCACTTTTATCTTAACAAAAATAGACACTTAAAGCGAAAACACCCTGCGCCGGACAGCGCAGGGTGTTTTTGGATTGGAACTTACTCGGAAATAACGCGGAAATAATAACGGGTGCCCGGATTAAGGCCGGACAAGGTGACCGAATGGCTGGTTACCTTCGGGTCATTGTCAGTTGTTGACGTAGAAGCGGCGTAACCATAGTTCGGAGCTGAAGCGCCAGAAATATCCGGGTGAGAAACCGTGTCGTAAATAACGCGGCTATTGGCCGGCAAGTTGGTATCCCACAAGATAGTGACGCCAGTCTGGGTAATATTGGTAACCCGAATATTGCTGATAACCAGTTCGTCTCCCGAACTAGAGCCGGTAATATTCAAGGTAATAGAAGCGGTAGCGGAAACATCGTTCCAGTCGTTGACGGTCAAGGTAACGGTTTTGGTGCCGGCCGCGCTATAAGAAATAGACGGAGTTTGACCAAAACGTTGGATCCCATCTCCAAAATTCCAAACATAAGAATAAGGAGCGGTGCCACCTGTCGCCATTCCGTGGAAATTAATACTATCCCCGACCTTAAAGGAAGAGCCATTGGCTGGCAAGGAAATGCTAGCCGCAAGCGCGCTTTGAGCATCGGCGCTCATTGGAGACGCGGTCCAAAAACCGGCCAAAACGAGGGCTAGCATCAAGGCGATAAATGTTATTTTTTTCATACCTATAATTATTAATCTTTTTAATTTTCGGCTTTGGGCCTTGGTAATTAATGAAAATTGAACCATCAGGCTCTTGTTTTATTCCTAGCACAGATTCTTAATTTATTCAAGAGCTGTGGCATAAACCTGATACCTCTAAATGAACGGTTGATTAACAAAGGAAATCAGTCAAAAAACAGCATTTTTCAGACAATTATTATGAACAAACTCGCGCCCACCCGAAAGTGGGCGCGAGTAAAGAACAATTAGGATGCGGCGGTCCTCACCAGCCGCTGTGTCTTGAAGGACGCCCCCGTCGCGTCCTTCACTTCGAAATAGACGTACCCCTCGCTATCGGGAATAGCGAAGATTTTGACCACCGATAATGAATTGTACCGGTGGTCATTGTCGGGGAATTTCCAGTGAGACGTGTAGGGCGGGGTTCCACCCGACACCTCTGCTTTGAAAGTAACTTCCTGGTTCAAGGGCAGGACTGCCCCCTCTGCCGGAGCTACTATCTTGGCAGACACTGGCGATTCCTCAACCTCCAAGGCGAAATTGATTTCGTCCTTGAAGGTTGTGCCGTCGGCGAAGGTCACGAGGACCTTTGCCCAGAGACTCCAGGTCCCTGGTTCCAACCCGAAGGTCGAAACCGGAACATTGAAGTCTAGCCGATTAGTGTCATGGTAGCCCTCAGAGGCGTACCACTCCACCTTCGTCGGCTGCTCATTTCCAAGCAACGAAGCGTGGAAATGAATGGAGTCACCCGAAATGGTTGACCCAGCTACCGGCGAGGTGATTTCCACCCCGCGGGTTTCGGGCTCGGGCTCCTCACCCCCGGGCGAAGTGGTTACCATGATAGTATCCCACCCAACCCGTCCGTCTGGGGTCGTGCCGATAACCGACACTTCACCAGACAACTGGGAGGAGACCATCTTGGCGACCACCTGGCTTCCGGACGAGACGGTCTCATCCGGAAAGAGCCAGAACCAGGAAGAGACCTCGTCGGCCCCCTCCGCCTCAGCCACGAAAAGCTGAGGTTTCCCTTCCGTCAACACCGCGCCGTCATTCGGCTTGACAATGTTGACGGAAAACGGAACCGGGGTCGGAATAGCTGGCGTCGGGCCAAGCAAATTTACTGTGTGAGTAAACTTCTTGGCATCCGCGCCAAGCCCCACCTGAAAGGTGGTTCTCGCCACCACCGACTTGGCAGCCGGCGAAAACGGCACCTCCACCTGGAACCCGCCCGCCGTTGGAACGACAGCCGGGTAAACCCAGTCCACGCAGTCGGCCACTCCGCCTTCCACGTGGATTGCCCCCGCCAAGAAAACGAGGGCTAACAAGGCCAGCTCCTCGGCTGACTTTTCGTCAGCCATGATCACTGGTCCCTCTTCTGTCAGAGAGACCCAGAGGATCCCCCCTCCGAACTCCTGTTTATAGTGGACCTCCAGAGCGGTGCCCACTTCCAAGGCGCCTTTCTCGGACCAAAAGTCCAAGACCAAGACGCCAGGACCGGAGACCTGAACGTCAGCGCTCTGGCCCATGTTCTCGAACTCCCGAACGGCCAATCCGTCCTGGAAAAGAGTCCCCTGAATATCATAGTCGAAGGAAACCGGTGGGACTTCTCCCGGGTCCGGGCAACCGACGACCAACGACACCAACGTCAACACCACGACCAAACCTTTCATTGTATTCATGGGAACCTCCCTCCGCCGATTGGCGGAATTTCCCGCCAATTAGCGGGCCAACACGGCACAAGGGTTTCGGACCACCCGATCCCCCTTCTTTTCAAATAACCAGGCCAGCTAAAACCAGCCTTCATCTACACCCAGGCATAACAAAAAATAAGCAAAATGTCAACTAAATAAGCAGCCGTCCAAACAAAGACCGCGAAATCTTTAACCTTCCCTCATTTAAGAGCCGGCTGAATCCAGCCGGTGTTTATTTCACGCTTTTTTGCGTTTTAGCCACCTACTTTTCTTAGGGTAGTGTTGATTTGTTTTCTTTGTCCGCTTGAACCTCTTCAGACTCCAACAAACTTTCTTGGTCAGGGTTTACAAAAGGCTCTTCTTCGGCTTCTTCAGCTGTTTCATCCCCCAAGATTGGCAAACTGACTTCGTCGCCCTCTCCACCCTCAAATCCTTTTTCGGTCAATTCGGATAAAGAAGAATCTTCATTATCGTCAAACAGCGCCTCAAGCGGAATCGCGCCCTCGGACTCAGTCGGCGCCAGAGCCGCTTTTTTTTCTTGACCACCAAGGTAAATTACTCCGGGCGGCGTGGGAACGACATCAGCCGCTATAGTTTCTTTTTCTGCTTCTTCGCGCGCTAATTGACTTAAATATTGTTTGTCAGAATCAGTTAAGGTTGTTTCTGCCGGTGCTCCACCACCAAGAGTGGTCGAGCCTGATCCATCATCATCTTCTTTGTCTCGCCACAATAACCAGAGCAGGAATAGAATGATAGCCAACAGAAGCAAGTTCAAAAGCCAACACAAATTGTCACCAATGAAGTCAGCCAAGATACCAAGGGCTGCCAACAAACGCTGAGCGCCGGAAACTCCGCTTGGCTCACCAGTAAATGGCCCCGAGGTCGCGGAAGGAGTTGAAGAAGCTGTCGTGGTTGGAACGGTCGTGGTTGGGATAGTTGTTTCCGAGCCGCCAATCAATCCCAAAGGCTCACCAGTCAATTCTTGGTAATATTGTCCAATAATATTTCGTAAATCTAATGAGTTAGCAGTATCGCGACCGCAATAAATATTATTGATGGCTAAAGTAGTTGTGATAAAGACATAACCAGTCGGATCGTTAATTCCCCAGGGACGCAAGACATCACGCAGATAACGCTGTTGGAAATTTTCCACCGCGCGCAAGGTCCGCAAGTCATAGTAACCGCTTATCGGCACGTCATAACCTTCAAAATACTTTAAGAACAATTGAAGTTTGATGACCTCGTGCGGATTATTGTCGCGGCCATAACGAATAAACTCTTTTAAGTAAAGCGGACAGGTTTGAGGCAATTCTGGTTCTTCTTCCTTTTCCACACGACGACCTCCACCTCCGCCTCCGCCACCGCCTCCGCCTCCGCCACCGCCGGAAGAATTAGTGACAAAAGAATTCTCCTCACTGACACCAGGAATATCAGGGTACGTCAAAGTAACGAAGGTCCCCTCCGAACTAACCCAATGAGGAGGCGGTGGGGGTGGGGGTGGACCATCAGACGTCACGAAAGAAAATTCTGAGCTGACCTTGGGGATAATCGGTCCGTCCAAAGTAACAAAAGAGTTCTCGGAGCTAATTTCCGAGTCTTCAGGGGGTGGCGGGGGTGGCGGGACATCGGCTGTGGTGAACGTCAGTTCTTGACTCACCTTTGGCTCAACCGAACCACTCAAAGTATTAAAATAATGTTCAGCGCTAATAACCTCCTTTACTTCGGGCATGGCCTGAGTGATAAAGGACATTTGGGCGCTGATTTTTCTTGGCGTGACCGGGACAGGTTCCGTTTGAAAAATATTTTCAACGCTAACCGCCGTTTCGGTTTCGCTCTCGTTTGAAGCGCTTTCTGTTTGGAAGCTATTTTCGCTACCAGCATCATCGCTAGTTTCATGGCCATCTCCTGAATCTTCGGACAAGCCAGCCCCAAATTCTTCGCTGATGACAACCCGACTGTTAGTCTCTGATTCTTCATTAACAGCCTCGGTCGTGAATTCCACCTCATCGCTGATTGCCAAAGCTTCGCTGATTGCCCCCAAAGTATTACTGATAGCCACCAGAACTTCGGTTTGTCCCGCGGTTAAAGCAACGGGAGTCGTGAGCTCGGCACCCTGATTGAAGTCAGTAGCGTCGGTAGTGCTAGCCTGGCCGATGCTCGTAGAGCTAGCCATCAAAGTAGAAGAAGTTTCTTCTGCTTCTGTAGATAAGGCAGGAGTTGCTGTTGCTGTCTCCGAAAAGATTGCCATTTCGCCTTCTGGCGCTTCAGGCTCACCCGCTTCATCAGAATTTGAGCCATCATCTGGATCTGGCAAATTCTGGTCTTCGGTTTCAACAACCGAATTCTCAAATAGGTTTTCGTCAAGGGTCTGCTCCAGCGTCTTTGTTTCCACTGGCTCTGTAACAGACAGTCCAGGTCCTGAACCGGACGATTCCTCTACTATTTGAACATCAAGAACATCGCCTACTTCTTCGGCCATCAATACCGCCGGAGTTCCGCACGCCAAAAACAGCCCTAGTACGAGGACTCCCAAAATAGTTGATTTGGTTATTGATAGAAATGGCTTGTTCATAAAGGTAACAGAAAAAATATAGTCACAAATGAACAAATCATTTCAAAGAGCGGATCAGAGGCCCAAACGCTTCTCCCCAGAAGCTGAACCTTTAACTGATTTAATTCCTAACAGAACAACAATAAAAAATCAAGTACTTTGTCAATTAATGTTGGACCAATCTTAAGCCAAAATTCAGGTAAAAATTCAAAAAAACAAAGCAAGTCTAAAAGACGTTGTAAAACAAGGGTTTTTCAAACGTGTCCTTTATGTCCTTTAGATTTCTGTCCTATAAATTTCTTCATCCAATTTTCCGACGCTCCATTTGTTTTCTGTTTCTTTTGTTTCCCAGTTCCACTTCACCGCCTGTGGATAACTACGGGAAAAATGTCCCCCCCAATAAAAATTCTCATGCTAAAATCAGTTTTGAAATAGCTCTTGCCCAAGCGCCAAAAAGAAAGGAGGGAGGACCCATGCTCAATAATAGAACAAGAGTATCCGAAACTAAGGGTTTCGGTGAGGGTAGTCACCACCACCCGCCAAGGAACCCGCTGGGGAGACTCGAGCGAACGAGGAAAAGATTCAGAAGGTGGTTGCAAAGAATAAATTCGCGAAGACTTGCCTGCATCTCCGATGCCAAAACCCAAACTTTGTGACTTTGCCCAAAATTGGGTCAAAAGGCCGGAGTCGGGACTTCCCGCTCCGGCCTTACTTTTTTCTTTTTTAACTTGCTCTAAGACGGGCTTAGGCGACGGGAAACCCTGTCTTATTTACCGCAACACTTTTTGTATTTCTTCCCGCTCCCGCACGGACAGGGATCATTACGACCCACTTTTCTTCCTTCTTCGCGCGTCTGATTGGCACCAGCCGTGATATTGGAAGCTGACTCATGGACTTCGTCCAGTGCCACTTTTTCTTCTTTAACCTGCTCCCCTAAATTTAGAATATGTTCCAAGGCCGCAGCGGCCGCCGATATTTCCATATTTTTAAACAAAGCCAGGCCTTCGCGCTTAAACTCTACCAGGGGGTCGCGTTGGCCATAGGCGCGCAAACGCACGCTACCTCGCATATAATCAATTGCCTCCAAGTGTTCCACCCAAAACAAGTCTACCACTTGCAGAATAATCCGCTTGGCGTTGGTATAAAACACCTCCTCGCCCAGAGTGGTTTTTTTGGCCGCAATTTGTTTTTCGGCCTTTTCTCGCTCGCCCTCATCGGTCATTCCGGCCAAAACTCGCGTCAGATAATCATCTACCGCCTCCGGCCCACCTAATAAAATTTTCCGCCGACGCTCATAAACAGTGTTACGCTGGTGACTGGTAACGTCGTCATATTCCAACAGGTGCTTGCGCGCGTCAAAGTGAAATCCCTCAATCTTGCCTTGCGCATTTTCCAACGCGCGCGACACAAAACTGTTTTCTATTGGTTCATCTTCCGGAATCCCAAACCGGCCCATCATCCCCTTGATACGGTCAGAGGCAAAAACGCGCATTAGTTGATCTTCCAGAGAAACAAAAAATTGGGTCTCGCCTGAATCGCCCTGCCGCCCAGAACGCCCGCGCAGTTGGTTGTCAATTCGCCTGGCCTCATGACGTTCAGTCCCCAACACAAACAAACCACCCAAATCTCGTATCTCTGCCGCCTCCTCTGGGGTGGGAGTCGCTCCCCCCAACTTGATGTCTACACCGCGACCGGCCATGTTGGTGGCAATCACCACTCCACCCTTCCGCCCGGCGTTGGCAATCACCTGACCTTCGTTTTCGTGGTTCTTGGCGTTTAAAATATCGTGCGCCACGCCCTCCTTCTTTAAGTAAGAAGAGAGGAGTTCATTTTTCTCAATGGAAATGGTGCCGACTAAAACCGGCTGACCCTTTTGGTTCAGTTCTTTGATTTTACGGGCAATCGCCTTAAACTTACCCTGCTCAGTCTGAAATATGACATCATTATGGTCAATACGCCTTATCGGCTTGTTGGTTGGAATGGAGACAACGTCCAAGCCGTAAACTTTCATAAACTCTTCCGCAGAAGTCTTGGCAGTCCCGGTCATACCGGCAATTTTTTGATACATTCGAAAATAATTCTGGAGCGTAATCGTCGCAAAAGTGCGAGACTCATCTTTAATCGGCACTCCTTCTTTGGCTTCTATCGCCTGATGCAAACCTTCCGACCAGCGTCGCCCCGGTTGAAGACGGCCGGTAAATTCATCCACAATAATAATTTCACCTTCGCGCACCACATAATCTTTATCTCGCTCAAAAAGCGCTTTAGCGCGCACAGCCGTTTCCAGATGGTGCACATACTTAATTCCACCTTCAGTATAAATATTCTCCACCCCGAGCTTTTTTTCGGCCTTGTTGATGCCTTCATCAGTCAAAGTGATGGCCTTCAGTTTTTCATCTACTTCATAATCCTCCCCTGCCTTGAGTGAGGAAGCGATTTGCGCAAAAGTGCCATAGAGCTTTTCCGATTCAGCATAAGGCGCCGAGATAATCAAAGGCGTCCGCGATTCATCAATCAGAATAGAGTCCACTTCGTCAATAATCGCGAAATGATGGCTGTCTTCTTTAAAACGTTGAACCAAATTGGCGGTATCATAAACCAAATTATCACGCAAATAATCAAAACCATATTCATTATTAGTGCCATAAAGAACATCCACCAAATAAGCTTCTCGACGCGCGCAAGGCCGCAAAAATTCATGTACCACCCTAAAAGAACCTTCTTCGTCACGTAAACTATCTTTATCGGTATGCTCCGGGTCGTAAAGATAAGAAGTCTGATTGTTCAACACTCCAACCGAAAGACCGAGAAAAGAATAAATTTGGCCCATCCAAACCGCGTCACGACGCGCCAAGTAATCGTTGACTGTTACTATGTGCACTCCTTTGCCGGTAAGCGCGTTCAAATACGCCGGCAAGGTCGCCACCAAGGTTTTGCCCTCACCAGTACGCATTTCGGCAATTTTACCTTGATGCAAAATCAAACCGCCGACCAGCTGGACATCAAAATGCCGCTGACCCAGAACCCGTTTGGCCGTTTCGCGTACCACCGCAAAAGCCTCCGGCAAAATTTTATCTAAAGTCTCCCCATCACCCAGCCGCTTCTTGAACTCAACTGTTTTTGCCTTTAGGGCTTCGTCGGATAAAGCTTGAATTTCATTCTCCAGAGCGTTTATAACTGACACCGTGCTCGCGGCCTCTTTTAAGCACTTCTTGTCCTGGTCGTTTATCGTCTTCAAAATATTTGAAAATATAGACATGATTTCCTAATGTTAACATAAAAAAGAGGCAAAAAACAACGCGCGGCAAAATTGACAATTTGACAATAAACAAATGACAAATGAAGAAAATATTGCCCACAGCCGATAACTTAAAACCCGCATAGAGTAAAAAAAAATAATAGTGGATTAGTTTTAAAAAATAAGCCGCCGCCACACTTGTTCTATGTGGACCTTCGTCCAAGTAAGAAAAAAATTCCGCACGAGGCGGAATTTTTTCTGGTGTACGATAGAAAAGAAAATTATTTCTTCTTTTTCTTGGCTACCTTTTTCTTGGCGACTTTTTTAGTGGCCTTTTTCTTGGCGACCTTTTTCTTCGCCGGCTTCTTAGCCTTTTTCTTTGCTGCCATTTTTTTATAGTTTTACTTTTTTTATAAAGCTCTTTGCAACAGTATTCGACCTTTAATCATAACACTGCTGCTCCTGCTCTTAATTATCAGATAAAAAACAAAACATCTCAATCTTTTTTTACAAAAAATTGTGGATAACTTATGAAAAACATTTCTAAAATTTTTCTGAAAAATTTTTAAGACAAAAAACTTTCTACTAATTTTTTATTTTGAAAATAAAAAAACGATTTTAAAAAATTTTTTTTAATAAATTTAAATTTTAAAAATAAAAAAACCCGCCCGCGGCGAGACTTCTCTTTGATGCTCATTGGCGGCCGACAGAGAGCTAACTCCATATGCTAAATGTCCTAATGTGAGTGCCTCTGTCAGCCACCAATAGGCGCCAATATTTTCAATTACTATTATCTTCTCATATTTTAGATTAAAAAACAATAAAGCCCCGATCAAGGTTTTGGTTTCCCTGGCCAAAACAAAAGACCCGCAAGCGGGTCTTTTATTGGACATTTAGCACTGGAGTTCTTCCCCAATAATATGAAGAAAATCTCACATTGGAGTCATTATAGCAAATAATGAACAAAAAATCAAGGGTTTTGTCCTTAAAAACCACTTAAATCGTCTGTAAGAGGTTTTCAGCTTTTGTTTTCAAGGTTTTTTGCTCTTCCTTAGCTAAGTCAATAATTACTTGCAGACTCTTTTTCGCTTCAACGTTCTGACCTAAAGCGATTTGGGCCTCGGCCAATTTTAGAAAATTTTCCAAGTTTTCCGGGTTGTTTTGGGTCAGGTCGGAATAATAACCAGCCCTCTTGACGTGGATATCATTAAGTTTAGCCCTGTCATTGGCCTCGTTATAATAGTAGACAAAACGGTCGTCCAAAAAGTATTCTTCACTATCCTTGATTGGTTCTATTATCTCGGCGGCAAGTTCACTCTCGCCGACAATAATCGCGCCCAAAGCATACATCTTGCGCGCCTCTGGATAACCCGGCTCAAGCTCAAAGGTTTCCTTCAGCTCAGCCATGGCCAAATCCGGTTTGTTCATTTTGAAATGGAGAGTCGCCAATTCAAGTCTGGTCATTTGTTTTTGAGGCGAGAGTTCTTTTGCTTTCTGCAAATTGATCAAAGCTTGGTCAAACATCCCCACGGCCGACAAAAATGAACCAAAGTAAAAACGGGAGCGAGTGTCCTCGCTGAAACGTTCAAGTTGTTTGGACCACTCATCAAGCGCCAATTGTCCAAATTGATTACGCAGGTTTTCCGACAAATTTTCGTCATCCAACACGGATAACGTTTTGCTTAAGAGTTGCTCTCTCGCCTCGCCAGAGACGAAGGTGTCGGCGGCAAATACTTTTTGATAATAGTCTAAGTTAATCGCTGAATCAGGATAAGTCCTGATTGCTCCAATAACATTTTTCCCCGCGGCGATAGGTTTAAAGTTTAGTTGGTACAAAGAAGCAACCAACAAAACGCCAACCAGGGTGCTGGTAACTAAAAGCCTCGCCAGCTCATTATCTGAAAAATTTTTGGGTTTTGCGTTCCCTTCCCCACCGCCAACCGAGATAAAGTGAACATAAGCCAAGACTATAAAAAAGAGGGTGTAGCTGGTTAGGTTATCAAATACAAATAAGTTCTGAAAAAAGTAGGCCGCTAACAAGCCGAGCAAAACTCCCGTGCCGGCTTTTTCACGCCACTCTTCTTCTCTTAATTTGTTTTTTTGTTTGTTTTTGGGTTCCTGAGAATCTTTCTCTGAACGCCAAAATTTTCGTCCCAAATAATAAAAAGCAAAAAATAAAATTGACAAGTAAGAGAGCAGACCCAGGAGACCGGCATTAATCAACCAGTCAAAAATTATATTATGAACCCGGTCAAACCATGGCTCTTGTCGCCACATCAAAGGATTATAATGTTTGGCAAAAACATAACCGAAATTGCCCGGGCCCCAACCGAGGATTGGCTTTTCCTTAAAACCCTGCCAAGCCATTTGCCAAATCAAAAACCTTGACTGAGTTGTCGTCTCGGTAAGCGAAATTGAGGCAAAGCGCGACAAAACCGGACTTGATTGAACAAAAGCAGTGTCTTTCAACATCCAGAACAAGCCAATCAAGATTAAAATGGCCAAAAAGGAAAATAGAAAAATCTTTCTAATTTTTGGTTGATTCCAATTTCTCAACAGCAAAATAAAAGTAGCCAGCAAAACTCCCCCAATCAAACCAAGGATGGCGCCTCGAGTGGCTGTAAAATACAAAATTACCAAGTTGGCAATGATTGACAAAACAAACAACCATCTTAGAGACCGATGTCTAAAGAAGAGATATCCTGCGATAAAAACATGAAAAAGACAATAAGTTGCCAAGTAGGCAGCATTACCGAGGCTGGCGTCCAGACGCACACCACCCTGGTGGATTTCCGCCACCCCAAGGAGTTGCCCAAAGCCATAAAACAAAACAAGGGCGTTTGCTGTCAAAGACACATAAAAAAGTTTGAGCCAAGAATCCTCACTTTTTAAAATGGAAACCAAAACGACAAAGAAGGCGCCCAGGTGAAGCAGACTAATCAAACCATCCATCCTTTCAAAATTTGACCAAAAACTGTGATAGGGGCTAACGCCAAAAATCGTCGCCAGCGTGACCACAACCAAAAACGCCAAGACACTATATATAATGAGCGATTTTTGTGGTCTATACTTTTTATCCCAAAAAGCCAAAATTAACCAAAGGGCAAAAATTAATTCTACAATTATGCGAAAAGCAAAATTCTTGCCACTTATGAATGGAAAAAGAAGAGAATGGGAAACAAACAAAGGCAAGAAAGGGACCAGTCCGATGCCGAGAAAAATCAACCAATGAAAAATTTTTTTCAAATTCATATGATTCAGACTATACCACATTTTTTTAGCAAAATCTAGAAAAAAGCCTTGATTTGTTGTAAGATAGGGCTCATGCGAAGATTACGAGGTTCTATTTACAATATTCTCCGTTGGAGCGAAAAATACGCCAAAACTGACATGGTTTATCTGACCAAAGGTGGTTTTTGGACTACGCTAAATACAATTATCTCGTCGTTTTCAAGTTTTGTCTTGACTTTGTTCTTTGCTAACTTTTTGGCGCCGGAAACTTACGGTATTTATAAGTATATATTTTCTGTCTACGGGCTTTTAAGCGCTTTTTCTTTGTCTGGGATTGACATTTTAGTGATTGAATCCATCTCAAAGGGTAAAAGTAATGTTCTAAACCAAGCATTCAATTACAGTCTACGATGGAACATCCCCTTTTGTTTAATTTCATTCGCAACTTCAATTTATTATTATCTGGCTTCAAACTTTGAACTAGCAACCGCTTTTTCTTTTATTGCCATCCTGGCACCTCTTATTTCAAGTTTTGGACTTTTCGGCTCTTACTTAAATGGCAAAAAAAACTTTAAACTTTTGAGTATTGCCAATTCTGTAAACAATTTAATCACTTCAGCAATAGTCTTAATAGCTACCATTTACACCCAAAACCCCGTCATCATTGTTTTTTCTTATTTTATATCCCAAACCATAATAAATGGCTTTTTTTATCTTTACACTTCTAAAAAATCACGCGAGGGTAGCCCCGACATGGCAGAAATAGATTTGTCCAAAGGTAAGCACTTCAGTGTAATGAATATTTTTACGGTTATAAGTCAGCATTTGGATAAAATCGTCATTTTCCATTTACTGGGCGGATCTTCTCTCGCCCTATATTCTTTTGCCTTGGCGCCGGTAAATCAAATCCAAGGCCTGCTGAAGTCTAGTGGGCCGTTGTATTCTCCCAAAATCTTGGCCAAAACAAAAGAAGAAAACAAACGCGAACTTCCAAAAAAATTCATTCAAATCCTAGGTTTGATGATCATACCAGTTTTAATCTATGTGATATTAGTGCCTTATTTTTATCGTTTCTTTTTCCCGCAGTATGTTGACGCCACGATTTATTCTCAATTCTATGCTCTTATCCTGCTCCTTTTTGGTAAAAAGTTTATCGGTATTCCGACAGTTATCCATTTGCCCAAAAAAACTCTTTACAAAATATCAATCATTAACGCCTTGGTTGTTTTAACTCCTAAATTATCTTTAATTTATTTTTTCGGCTTGCCAGGAGCAATTGCTGGTGAAATTTTGGCTAACATCCTATTAACTTTGGTCTCTTTTTATTACTTCAAAAGAATGTAGGATAATCAACCAACTCACCAAAACTATTAAAAACCGCTTCAGCGCCCGCTTTTTGTAATGATAGGACATCTAGGGTCCCTACGCGACCAACAGTTCGGCAACCAGCTTTTTGGGCGCTGATCAAACCTATGTCAGTGTCCTCAAAAACTACGCATTGGGTTGGTTTTAAATCTAAACGTGCCGCCGCTATTTCATAAGCTTCTGGCGCTGGTTTTAACATCTTAACATCTTCAGCCGTGACCACGGTCTTAAAAAAATAATCAAGGTCTAATTTGATGAACTTCAAGTTCTCTTTTCTGGTCGCGGTCACCAAACCCAGCTGATAATTTTGTCTTTTCAACTCTTCCAAAAAACCAACGGCGCCAGGCAAAGGATAAACACCGCGAGAGACAAGCTCTGAATATTTGTTTGTTTTAAAGTCCAGAAAATCGCTTTTCTTGATATCTTGGTATTTACTAACGGCAATCAATTTTTCAAAAACTTGAGAGGTGGAAAGCTCTTTAATTTCTAACCATTTTTTTTCAGATAACACATCGGGAAAAAATTTTTCTGTGGCCATTTTTTTGGCAGCACCATGAGAAAAACTTGAGTCAACCAAAACTCCATCCAAGTCAAACAATGCCCCCGCTGACTGTTCCAAGAGATATTTAATTTTTTTAACTTGGGGGATTTTGATCATACAAACAATATAAATTAAACCATTCGCGAAAATTCAAGTCATGATTGCCCGGCTCTTTATCATATCTTAAAAATTTATTTTCCAGGCAACTATACATTTCATATTTAAACCAATAGCTATCCAAGGCCTGTTGGTCTATAACACAAAAACGCTCCGCAAAAGCGCGCCACGAGTCCTCTAATGTGTTTAGGGGCGGTTGACCTACCTTCTTCAAAAATTCAGTCTCCAAGTATATTTCCCCCGGTCTTTCACGCATAAAATCACCAACTGTGAAATTGGAGTTTATTTCAATTTTTTCGCGTTTATCAAGAGGCACATCAAAATACTCAAGCAAATCATCAATATTTCCAGCCACGGTCATATCTGATAAAGAGTATGGTCTATATTTCAAAGTAAATATATTAGTGCTGATTATTCTTTCTTTTTGCCCTTTCCCCGGCTTAATGGGAAATTGTTTCAAAAGATTAAACAAAAAACCTTCAATATTGGCCGCGTAAAGTCTAACATCAGATCTGGTTTTTATTGCGTATTCAAAACCCAATTCCTTAGCCTTTTTTAAACCGGCAACTGAAGAGGTTATTTGCAAGTTAATATTAAAAGGTCCTGGTGTAGGTTTGGGCGAAAGAACGATTGTCACTCCCAAGCTTCCCAATTCTTTTAGGGCCTCCGGCTGGTCGGCTCCCTCGTGAGAGGAATAAATAATAGCTGGGTTATTAAAACTTTTCTTGTATATTTTGATCGTTTCTTTAGTAAATGAATCTTTCTCAACGATTTTACCCTGTACAACAATAGCAAATTTTGGCACAGAAATGTTCTTTGAATTAAGAGAATAACCATCGGATAATTTTGGCCGAGGAATAATCGTAATATAACAATTTTTGCGATTTTTAATCGCGTAAAATAATTTTGATGAACCAAGAACCCAATCCAGCCACTTGTTATATAATTTCTTTGGTTTCATTTTTTAGACTATTTTTACTTTAGATAATTTTTTAAAAAGTAATCCAACTCTTCAGGAGTTCCTAAGACCCAATTTTCAGACACCAAAATTATCTTTACTTTTTTCTTTTTTTGAATCAGATAATTGTAACAGGGGGCCACGTAATACTCGCCGTTAAAAGTCAGACCGGTAACTTGCATAGCTTTTACTGACTCTATAAAGTCAGCGCCATGCTTGAAGTAATAATGTCCGGCCGTCGCCAAATTTGAAATTACTTTTTTCTCGGCTGTTTCTGAAACATAACCATTTTCATCAAGTTTAGCATAGCTAAACTTTGGGTCACAGGAGATAAAACACGGGATGATACCATCCGGGTCTTCATCTTCTATCATTTCGGCCACTGCCGAAGGTGAAAAAGTATCGCAACTAAAAATAAAAAGCCGGCTATCATTGTCAATATGCTCTTTGGCCGCTAGCGCATGCCCCGCTTGCCCCTTGGGCCAAAACTGAGAATCAACTGGAACTATGACAATTGATTCGCCATATATTTTTTTTAGTTCCTCTTCAATGAAAAATTGTTCCAAATGTTCTTTTCTGACAGTAAAAATGATTTTCCCCTTCTCTAAACGATCCAAAAAATTACAAGAGTCGGCGCCCCATTCTATCATTTTTCTCCCAAGAACTTCTATCAACGGTTTGGGTGTTTTGTAACCAGCTTCTGCAAAGCGGCGGCCTTCACCGGAAATCGTAAAGAGAATGTTCATTGGCTCCTTAAAAAACTTCATTTAATTTTTTTACCGCTGTTAAATACATGGCTAATTGGCGTTCAGGATAATCATAATGATGAGGGACAACCGATAAATAAAGAAGGGCTTCAATAATTTTAATCTTTTCAAGATCATAGCCATGTTTTACTAAAAGATTATCCAAACAACAACCAATCTTTTGGTGGTAACTGTCACTGTAATCGTGGCAAAAGAACTTATCCCCAGTTTTAGTTGTCTCCATTTTGACTTTGAACAAATCCGAAACAATGAAGTCATAATGACCAACCAAACTAAAGCGAAGTTTGGCCAAGTCATATTTAACATCGCCGTAAATATTGCTATGCCCAAAGCGGCCACGCGGATCAATCAATTTAAATAAACGATTGCCTGGGTCAAAAAGAATATTGTTCAAACACAAGTCTCCATGCACCACCCCCATTTCTGACGAATCATACATCTTATTAGCCACCTTTTCAATTTGGGGTCGAAAATAACCGACATTTTTATAAGTCCGCCCATTTAACCAAATTTCCGAACAATCTAAAATTTTCCGCCATCTTTTATCCTCTTTTAAATCTTCTAACCTCTCCAACATTTTATCCCTATACATTAAATGGTAATCTGTTCGGGGAACTTTGCGACCATATTTTTTAAAAAGCTTAACAATCTCTAACAAACGCTCTATTATTAAACGCCAGATTTTTTCATCCAAGTAACCAAAAATAAAAATATCATCCAAAGACTGGTATCCATAATATTCCAAAGAATAAGAAGGCTGTTTCACGTTTGCGCGGCAATTCAAAACACGAGGGGTAAAAATTTTCAGTTTATCCGGCAGATTCAGATACCAATTTATTTCGTCCCTAATTTTTTGTTTTCGCGTGCCAGTTTTGGTAATTATGCCAAACAAGTCGTCATATTTAATAGAATTAAACCCACGTAAACGAAGAAAATCTATCTTGGCTTGATAATAATTTTCAATATTGCCACAATCATACCAACGTTCAGATTTAATCAATCTCGGACAATCCTGGATGGCATAATCAGAAATAATTTTGTACCAATCAACTATTTCTTTTCCCAACTCTTCTTTTCCAGCTATTTTTTTTAACAAACTTCCATCCGAAAAGTAATATAAGCCGCAAATTATCTTCCCCGGGCTATTATAAAATTCCGGCTTGTTAATGAAAGACAATTTTTTGTTCTTTTTTTCCACAAAACACCATTTCGTGCTGTCATCAAATTTATCAGACACAACCAAAAAAGAATGGGAAAAACCAAGTGGCCCCTTGTAAATAGTATCCCCAAGGTAAACCAGAATTTTCCCGGCAGAAACCAAATTTGCCCCCAAATATATTGAGTGGCCCAAACCACGTTTTCCTTTGTCATAAATGATTTTTAAGTTACATCTTTCTCCGTATTTTTGAACGATGTATTTTCCAGTATGCTGATCATTTTTGTTCAGAACAACCACCACATCAAAAATCTTCCGCGACATCAAATCTTCCAAAATATAACCAATGACTGGCTTGCCGTTAATCGGCAACATGGCGTCAGGTAAATTATTGTTAAATATGATTTTATTTGTCGGACGGCCGGCAGCCGGAATAATCGCTGTAATTTTGTTTTTTAACAATTTCATGTTATTTCGGTTTTTGAGCGATAACCATTACAAAATCTTCACGCTTTAGTATTTTTATAACAACAATCAAAATCTTTTTTAAAATTCTCTTAGCCCAACACGGGGTCGGAACGCTCTTGCTTCTACCATTAAAACTTTTAGGTTGGAACCGATCACGGACAAGAGGCCTGCCCCACAAATAATGTAGAAGTTTTTTAATCCCTTGTTCCGACAAATTGGTGCCATCTTGAAAGGAACCCAATATCTCAAAACCTTCTTCTCTTAGAACCTCCCATAATACTTTCTCCGAAAAATAAAACAAGTGTTCCAAGGCTACATAGCGCCATGACAAACCATCCTTGCGGGCCAAAAAACTGTCCAAATTGGGGACACTAATGGCCAAAACTCCTCCAGGCTTGAGCTTCTTATAGGCACTTTTGACAAAGGCTCGCGGCTCAGCTAAGTGCTCCAAGACATGCATGGCGGTTATGATATCCGCTTTTTCAATGGCTTCATCACTTAAATCTTTATCCATCACTAAAAGACCGGCCTTCTTGGATTTATCAATTAAAAACTTGTTTTTTTCTAGTCCGAGGGCTGAGAAACCTTGGCTAGCGGCTTCGGCAACGAGGACTCCACAATTTGCACCGACATCAGTCAAGCGCGCCGGAGGTGAAACATATTTTTTAACAATTTTCAAGTAGAACTTTGCGGACGCTCTCATGGTCTCAACCAAAGTCGGGACCTCTGCGTTGATGGCATAGAAAATATTATTTTCATAGTAGTCTTCATCTTTTTTTTTAAACAAGTCAAAGTTCAAAAAAACAACTCCGCACTCGGAGCATTTTAATATTCTTTTATCTCCCAAAACATAATCAACCAGTTTGTCTTTATAACAAAGGGGGCAATGATCAGGTTCCATTATCATAAATCATAACCTAACTTAGCTTAAAAATAAAGCCCTAAGATAAACTCCAAGCCCTTGAACTCAACACCCCTCGCCTGAAGGCGAGGGGTTGTCTAACGGGCTGAAGCCCTAAGTCACTTCATATCAAGTATGGTGAAATCGTCACCACGTTTGTCAGCGTCTTCATCTTGATGAGCAATGTAGTCCATTATGGCTTCGTCGGTAATGGAACCTGAGGTAGCGGCAAAATAGCCTCGGGCCCAAAGATGCTGACCCCAGAACCTTTTGTTTAATTTTGGATATTCTTGCAACAGTTTACGGGAAGTTTTGCCCTTAAGATATTGAGCGATTTTAGAGACAGAGATTTGAGGCGGGAGTGAGAGGAAGAGATGTATGTGCTCTTTGGAGACATGTCCACGTATTATCTGAACTTGATGGGTGGCACAAATTTCTCTGATTAATTCTCGCACCCTAAAGCCTAAGGGACCGGTGAGAATTGGTTTGCGATATTTAGTAGTCCAAACCAGATGGTATTTTAAATCATAGACTGTATGGGGACCTGAACGATATAGTTTCATTATCTCAGTGTAGCATCTTTAAAGGACCGCCTGAAGGCGGGGGTTTTGCTCCCAAAGATGGATAACAATAAAAGCGCCTTCCTCAGAAAGCGCTTTGGATAAAGAACAAAACATCAGAACATCAGAAGAGGTTGTCCACCCGCCTAAGCTTTTCCATTATCTTGGCTTCTGGCGACAAAACCCGCTTGATCCCATCGCCTCGAAGCGTCTCCAGACGACGGATTTGAGAAACCATATTCTTGAACTCCAACGGTTCAAGCGAAGCTTTGTGGTCAGAGCCCGACATATTGCGGTCAAGTGTCAGATGGGCCTCAACCAGCTCCGCTCCCATCGCCACCGCCGCAACCACGGGAAAAGTATCGCGGGCGTGGCTTGAAAATCCAACCGGTACACCGGGGAACGCTCGGCGGAGCGTCTCAAGCACCAGTAGATTGGTGTCCTCGTCCGCTGGCGGATATACCGCAAGACAATGCATCAGGGCTAAGTTCTCGCGACCCAAGATTCTTACCGCTTCCTGAATCTGCCTAATCGTTGAGCCGCCAGTAGACAAAACCACCGTCTTACCCGTTTCGCGAACTCGCTCGAGCAAGTCTCGATTGGTAAGACAAGCCGAAGCAATCTTAACCCAACCGATTGAAAAACCGTTGATGAAGTGAGCCGAGAGTCCGTCCCACGGAGAGGCAGACCAAGCAATGCCGAGCTCGGCACAACGCTTATCAATCAGGTCGTACTCTTTCAACCCAAATTCAAGAGCATGTTTGAGCACTCCATTTGTCTGCCACTCCCCCGCCATAATTCGCGCCAACACATCGGGCGGAAAGACGTCATAACGCACACCCTCAATCTCTTGACGTTCAAGTGCCGCGTCAAGAATTTCGCGGTCAAAGTCACGCGGTGTTGCCAACTCCTCAGGCGAGTAAACAATATTCACCGCCCTTTTCTGAAATTTGACCGCATCAACCCCAATGTCTGCCGCCACCTCGATTGACTCAAGAGCTAGAGGCAAACTGCCATTGTGGTTAATGCCAATTTCGGCCACAACGAAAGTCGGACAACCGAGCCCGACAGGTTTTCCACCGATTTTCATATGACCTCTCCTTCTTCATTCTTCGGGTTGCTGTTTTTCTTCAGGTTACTGTCCAACCGCCGTCTATAACAAGAGTCTGCCCCGTCATGTACCGAGACGCGTCAGAGGCCAAAAACAACAGGGGCCCGACCAAATCGGTTTTCGGAACCCCCAACCTTTTCAGCAAAGTCCGCCGCTTAAGGCGTTCCGTAAATTGCTGGTTCTGATTTTGTTTTGAATTATCAGAATCACCATAATTTGGGAACGCCCCCGGCACCAGCGCGTTGGCCCTGATTTCTGGACCAAGCCAGGCGGCCATATACCGAGTCAAGGCGACCATCGCGGCCTTGGCCATTCCATAACTGGCAGGATTGAAATAGTCCGTGTCTTCATAGAGGCTCGGGTCGGGCGCGACCAGGCCATACATAGAGGCAATGTTGATAATGTTGCCATTACCTCTGGCGCGCATTCCAGTAACAAACAGCTGCGCCAGCTTGACCGCCCACCAGTCAGTTTTTAGAGACCCTACAAAACCTTCTGAGGACATCGTCTCCAGTCGTGCCGATTGGTCTCCAAAACCAGCCGCTTTCCAGTCATAGGCGTTGTTGACAATTATGTCTACACCGCCTTGGCTGGTAATGGAGTTACACAAGTTGGCCAATTCAAGCTCTTGATCCAAGTCAATCTGACAAAGCTTGAGGTTAGATGAAGTGACCGAGAACCACGACAAATCGCGGTCAAGGGCATAAACCATTGCCGCTCCTGCCGAACACAACGACTCCACAAAAACCTGGCCAAAAAACCCGCCTGCCCCCGTGATCAATACATGCATTCCTTCCAAAGAAAACATGGAAACCTCCTTATACTGCCTTTAGGCAGTTTCTGCTAATGACAAAGAAATCCAAATTAATTTCTACCATTTAGACTAAAAAAAATCAACTCCTTCCCAAATCAAGGAAACTAATTTTACTTACAAGGCAAGCTGTAAGGATCAATTTTTTTAACTGAAACAAGTAAGTTGGCTAGATCGCGGACCGCGCCGAAACCGCCCGGCCTGTCGGTAACCCAATCGGCCAATTCTTTTATCGTATTTTCGGCACTAACAGGTGCCACTTTAAAACCTCCGATTTTTAACATTGGCACATCTACCAAGTCGTCGCCCATCACCGCGCACTCTTCCACTTTTATCTTTTTTTCTTTAAGCCAGGCAGTTAAGATGTCTCCTTTGCTCTGAGTATCTTTTCCTCCAAAAAGTTCAACCATCGGCCAATGATTGTCGCCTTTATTTATCTGGCTAGAAGGCAAACGATTCCAGTTATCGACTAACCTTTTTATTGGTTCAAACCCAGGTGTCCCCTTTTTTTCCGCGGTAATAAAAACAACTGAAAGACCGATGGCCCTCATTAACGATACCCCTTGTCCATCGACCCGACTCCGAAATTTGGCTACCTGTTCGGCCGGCAATAAACACTCAACATCAGGCAACAAACAACCATCCACATCCATCGCGACAGCCTTAACCCGAGAAGCCACCTCTTTCAATTTCTTCCCTTTAATTAACATATAGTGTCAGTTTAACATAAATTTTTTACCAAAGATATAAACTTGCGAAAACAAAAAAACTAAGGTAAATTGACCTTGGAATTGAGAACCTTGGAAATAAAACAACTATAGGGGTTGATAATATGGGAACCTTCTCGATCCTTAAGGGCTTACAAGTGGCCCTCATCAACATGCCGATACGTGAAGGGGCAAAGCCCAACACTCCGCCTTTAGGGCCGGGGTTGTTGGCCGCCCAGTTGCGTCAGTTTGGCGCTTCTGTTAGCCTGATTGATCTAAATGTCTATCGGCTTAAAGACAAGCTGGCAGAACGTCAGTCCCTCCTCAACGGTCGTCACCTCTCTCTTGAAGAAGCAACCGGACTAATCAGCCGGTACTTCAATCGCGATGGCGAACCATGCCTGATCGGTTTGTCCGGGATGATCACCACCCTTAAGTGGCAGTCGCAGATTGCTTCCGTTTGCCGTAAGATGGTCCCCAGGGCATGCCTCGTTTCCGGCGGTGGTCTTGCCACCGAAATGAAAGGAGTGTTGTTTAATTGGATACCCGAGCTCGACGCCATCGTCTTGGGTGAAGGAGACAAAGCCGTGATCCGGTTGGCTCTCCAAGTGAAAAAAGGCAAAATCAAACCGGGAGAAAGGATCTCCCTTACCGGCACCAGACCCGATCTGGATGCCTTGTCTCTCCCTGCTTGGGACCTAATGGAACAAGATGTTGACGGTTGCCCGATCCTGGAACATTACATCCGAACTCCGGTTTGGGGTGGTTCGGGCACTCAAAACAGTTCGGCCGCGCCTTTCGCCATGGAAAGAAGTTTGACGACTGTTTCCTCACGTGGCTGCCCCTACAATTGCGCGTTCTGCTTTAGAGGGGCTCAGGGAGCGCGAAACTATGGGCAGCGCAGCGCGGACAGTCTGATCAAAGAAGCCTGCTGGCTTCGAGATCGTTACGCCATTGACTTCCTTGGTTTTAATGACGACAACTTTGCCGTCATGCCGGACCGCTTGAACCTGCTGGCAACAAGGTTCCCCGACGAAGTCGGACTTCATTGGGGAACTCATATCAGGCTGGACATGGCGGACGACCGGTTGTACACCATGGCCAAGGCCGGCTGTATTTACGCCGGTTATGGCGCGGAAAGCGCCAGTCCAAGGGTCTTAACCCTAATGAATAAGGGCGGAATGATGCTTACCCAAGGACTTGTGCGCGTAAACGGCTTCTTATTTCCGCGGACAATGGTTGAGGGTGTCATCAAGACGCAAGAGGCTGGCATACACGGCAATTGCACCTGGATCATGGGGTATCCGGGAGAAAAGCTGGACGATCTAAAAACCAGCGTCGGTTTCATACTCTGGCAAGTTGAAAAAGCCACCGAAAGTTTAGCTTCCGGTACCCGAGAATACCAGGGGGCATCTGAGGCCGTCAACCAAAATATGTTCATGGCAACAGCCTATCCAGGCACGGCAATGTTCCGAACAAAGCCAGTTCGCGAGAGATTGTCTCGACAATTTGGCTTAAAGTTTTCCACCAAGGGCCGAGTTATTGCCGATTCAGCCTTGCGACTTTACGTTGAGTCACTGGGAGATGCCGCTAACGTGATAAGCGATAAAAACGGCAACCCCATAAACTTCAGCGATATCTCTGACGACAAGCTTCTGATTGCCCGAAGCTTAATCTCACAAGGGAAAATCGGCAAGATTCTCAATCTATGACCTTTTTAAGGGGGTTCGCTTAACGCCAACCCCCTTATTTTTTATAAGCAATCATTAGGGAAATTTCTTTAGGGAAATTTTTTACGGGCGGGCAAAATAGCAAATCTGATAGTTCCAAATCATTGTAATTTTTATTTCGGTACCATCGATTTGTAAAAATTATTTGCCATTTGTTTGGCAAAAGAGTAAGACAAATTTTTAGAAGATGCGCTAACCAACCTCCGGCAATTCGCGCCAAATGAAAATGTTTTGTTGATGAGAAACCGGCCTTGGAAAAAGCCTGCTGCCAATCCAACCAACGATATTCTCTTTCTCCATTTTGTCTTCTGGTATGGCTGATTCGGGAAGGCAAACCCATCAATATTTTTGTTTGCGGATCATATTCCTTATCTAACAATTTTTCCAAATCTTCTTTGGACATTCTGTCGGAGCGCGCCTTGTCAAAACAAAAAATAAAGCCCCCTGGTTTTAAAACTCTAAAAACTTCGGATAAAGTTTTAACCAAGTCAGGCGAGTGATGCAGAGAAAAAAAGTCAAAAACAAAATCAGCTTGATTATCGGCTAAACCTAAATAGTCAAAGTCACCCACGCAAGACGTAACTTTTTCTGTTTTATTCCCCAAGACAAATTTTATTACCTTGGGTGACAAATCGCGGACAATATTCTCAACAATCTCCACCGCATAAACTTTTTCTACGGAAGGCAAAGAAGCAATTACTGAGCTCATAAATCCCACCCCCGAACCAAGCTCCACACCAACCCCTTTCAAACCATGATTTAAAATTTTGCGATCAACCCACCCAAAAAGTTCACGCACTTCCCCCAACTCAAGGTTTGGAGCAACTGAATCAAAGGTCAAGCGGCTGATAATTTCCCAAGGATTTTTATCCCTTAATTTCAGAGCTAATTTAGTCCGATAGTGATTGTCTGTCTCTCTTTTAACGTTGTCATTTATGTGCCATTTTATATAATCCAAGGCTGGTTTGCGATTAGACATAATATTGTGTATTATAGCCTAGTATGAAAATTTTAGGAATAATTCCAGCCCGCGGAGGCTCAAAGCGAGTGCCCAACAAAAATATAAAAATGGTGGGCGGAAAACCACTGATTGCTTGGTCAATAGAAAGCGCCCTAAAAAGCGACCTGGATAGACTTGTCGTCTCAACTGATGATGAAAAAATAGCAAGAATTGCTAAAAAATACGGTGCCGAAGTTCCCTTCCTAAGACCAGGAGAATTATCCGGCGACAAACTAGGCATCGAACCTGTGTTAAAACATGCTTTAGAATGGCTACTTGAAAAAGAAAATTTTAAACCTGAAGCAGTGGCCCTCCTAATGGCAACCGCTCCTATGCGCAGACCCGAACATATAAATCAAGCCATAAAGATATTTAAAAACAAAAAAGCGGATTCGGTTATTTCGGTGATAGAAGCAAAGGCCAACTCCAATCCACATTGGCTACTAAAAAAAGATTCTAAGGACCAACTGGTTTTGTTTACAGGTAAACCTTTGACAAAAATAATAACTCGAAGCCAAGATTTACCTGTTTGTTATTCCAGAAATGATATAATTTATGTGCTCAAACCCAAAAATTTATACGATAAGACCCCCAATTTATATGGCAAAAAAACAGAACTCCTTGTAATGGACGATTTTTATAATGTCGATATAAATACCCCTGAGGATCTTTTTATCTGCAGACAAAAAATAAAACTCTTGAAAAAGCAGAACATTCTCTAGCTTGCCCTATCTTGTTTTCTTTTTTATAAAATTAACAATTCTTTTTCCACTTTGCCCATCCAGCTTAAAAAGCTGCTGCCTAAGCATTTTGTTACGACCCATCTGGTCAAGGTTTGGGTCAGATAAATATTCTCTCACCGTTCCCACTAATTCACTCTCGGACGAAACCACCCTGACTCCTCCACAAGCGATCATTTTTTTCATGTGCTCCTCGTCATGATAACGGCTGACACTATGCCAATAATCTTTTTTTTCATAACCATCAAAATCAATTATAATCTGTGGCTTGTTAAAGACTAGCGCGTCAAGGCCAAGGGTGGTCGCTGTATAAATAAGAAGTGATGAATGATACAAAGTATCAGCCAAATGTTTGCTATCTAAACTCGTTAACTCCGTTTCCTTTGGATTATTTTGATTAAAAACCTTGCCTGGATTTTCTATCACAAAATCTAAATCATTTTCAAAATTAAAAAAATCCGCTGGATGATTGGGGTGGTTTCTGATTAAGAATTGAATTTTCGGCAATCGCCCATCAATTTTTGCCCTTTTTAGCATATCGGCAATTTGCCAATCTGTATCAGATAAAATTTTTCCAGCCGGAGCGATAACAACAAAAGGCCTGTTGGCATCAAGGCCGACTTTTTGACAAAACTCTTGCCTAGTTGAACGTGGCTCGTTTACAAAACGGTCAAATTGAGGCAACCCGGCAATAAAAACATCCTGAGGATTGACATCGTGCATACAAACTACTTCTTCTTTTAGAGTTTCGTTATTAACAATCAACCAATCAGGAACCACCCGCATTATACCCTTGCTATAGCAATTATCCCAAGAACGTATCATCCCCACAGTTGGGATACCCCTCTTTTTTGCTTCTCGCGCTATCAACACATCACTTTCATCAAATATGTCAGTAGAAAAAACTATTGCTGGCGAAGAAGACTGAAATAAACCTATAATTTCTTTTTGACTTTGACCCAACATAAAAAAATATCTCATCAAAAAACGGACTGGTCGTTTCCCCGCCAAAAGCCCTGTCGCCAAAACTTCAAAGCAATAACGAATACTTTTTATAATTTTATTGCCCTTGGCATTTTTTCTTTCAATTTTCTTATAATTAAGATAATGCGAAAATTGCAACAAATAAGCCAAGCGAGAAAAAAATTTGGTTTTTTTAGAATTAAGCAATTTAGTTGAATTAATCCCAATGACACAAACATTGTCTCCGCCGTAAGTCATTTCATAAAAATTTTTTTTGGGGTTGGGTACTACCAATAAAATATTAAGGTCTGATTGTCTCAAATCTTTAAAAACATCCGTGTCCAAAATGTTTTTGGATATAAAACTGTGAAAAACCGTGATAAGAATAGTTTTTTTACTGTTCATTTTTAATATAAATTATTATTCCTTGTCCAAACAAGGAGGGCAAGAGATTATTAAGGCCAGGAAGCCCCTCATAAATAATTTTCTTCTCTAATTTTAACCCAAGAAAACCAACCCAATCTACTATGTCTTTAGCGGTCCAAAAACGTAAATGCTCGCCCGGGTGGACTATCCATTGGAGTGGAAAACGCCCCAATAACAATCGTACCCGATGTTGGTAATAACCGGAATTAGGCACGGAAAATATCAGCCCCTTTCTAACTTTATTTTTAACAAATAGAATAAATTTCTCAGGGTTAGCCAAATGTTCCAAAATTTCAAAACCGGTCAAATAATCGCAAGGGGGCACATCATTCCAATTTTTTTCATCATTTAAATCTAAAAACAAAGTGTCCAATCCCCTTCTTTTGGCCTGCTCCAAGGCTAGTTCATTATAGTCAGCGCAAATCCCTTTTATTTTTTTTAGTTTCACCCAATAAGCGAGCATTTCCCCGCTGCCACCACCAACATCAACAACAACGTTGCCATTTTCCAATAACGGCAAAACCAAATCGGCTCTTTGCTTTTGCCAAGACGATAACACATCCAAAAACCCACTTGGCCTTCTTTTTTTCCAATACTTGTCATAATCAACAGTGCCGTCCTTCCCAAAATCGGGCGGTGGATAACCAATAATCTTTTTAAGATCGTTTTTTACTTTATGCAAAAACAGTTTAAATTTCATCTTTTGTTTTGTACAAATTTAAATATCGCTTGGCAATAAACGACCAGTCATGATTTTGAGCCCATTTTGTGGCTTCTTCGGACATCATACTATACAATTTTTGGTCAGACAAAATCTTGATTATTAATCTAGCGATGTCTTTAGGATCATTGGGGCGAGATAAAAAGCCAGTTTTTCCATCCTTGATGGCTTCCTCTCCCCCATTTTCCAGAGAGCCGACCACCGGCAAGCCTCTCAAGTTAGCCTCTAAATAGACCAGGCCAAATCCTTCAAAATTATACTGGTCAGAAATTGGCGTCAAAACCAATAAACAAGCTTGGGTGTAAAGAAAATCCAATTCTTGATCGCTTATATTATAAAAAAACTTAACCCTCTCCCCAATTTGATTTTCATTTATTATATCCAGGAGCTTACAGTAATAATCTTGATCATCGCGACTCCCGACAATCCAGTATTCAAGGTTGGGAAAAATTTTTAGAATATCCGGCAAGGCGCGCAGTACCAAATGAAACCCTTTCCTTTTTTTAAGCGCTCCAACTCCCAGCAAAACCTGACGGCCGTTGCCACAACCTGCGCGAGGGGACGATAGTTGCGTGTTTGTTGTGTTTACACCATTTGGGATTACTTCTATATTGCCCAAGTTGCCGAC
>ENA-UPXM01000507-UPXM01000507.1-activated-sludge-metagenome-genome-assembly--contig:-NODE-507-length-56221-cov-5.884592_pt1 | contig 56221 bp, 53 predicted proteins | sample MGYA00238178_ERZ772708 | MGnify/ENA primary metagenome ERZ772708 (study PRJEB29002, sample SAMN05720212) | activated sludge metagenome | isolation source: anaerobic digester from wastewater...
GTCAAGTTCATTGCACGACTGAACAGGGAGTTCATCAAGGCACAGTTCTGAGGGGCGTCAAGATTTCGTAAAGGTATTCATACGCGGGCAGCCATCAGGTTGCCCGTTTTTTAATCTCAAATATAAGGGCTTGCTGCGAAATGGGTTTTGACTTTCTGAGAATGACACTCAAGTTGCAGTGTGACGATTGCTGCCAATTTGTCTCCCGATTTTCACGTTTGGGCGGGCATTACTCGGTCGCTTGCAAAATGGCTGTCTGCAAGCGTATGGGGTGTGATTGTTCGAGCTGTCCAGACCGTTATGAGTGCGCCTGGCAGATCGTTTTTGCCCAGGCACTTTCGCCCGATCCAGATGTACTGCGCAGGCACCAGAAGCCGCCGTTGCCGTTTGCCTTCTCTCTGCCTGTGTCAGGTGTTTCGGAGGCAGACAGCCTGATTGAACTGGGGTTGGTCGTTGCCGGCAGCGGGATTTATTGTGTTGACATGCTGCTGGATGGTCTTGTTGGCGTGCAGGCTGGTTTAGTGCTTCTGGATGTGGTAGCCCATGATTATTCCGGACAGGGTTTTGTATTACAACCTGGTGGTATTGTTGCCGACGGAATAGAGTTTCCAATCATTTCGTCGGACTGGATTTTTAATGCCCCCCAGCCCGAGTACATTGAAGATGCTCTCACATTTTTATCTCCGCTGATTACAGCCGGAACTGTATCCGGTTTTGAATTCAATCGCTTTGCGCTGTCAGTGGTCAGAAGGGTGACGTCAATAGCGTATTATTATGGTGATTACACTTTTGATGTGGATTTTAAGAGGCTTTCCAAATCTGCTTCAGGCGCGGTTTGTGAAAAGGATGGTTTTTGCCACTGTGGTCTGGCTGATAATCCGTATGGGGTGTCTGGACTTATGGGGCAGGGGCGTATCGAGGGATATCTCGCAGAGCTGATCTCATTTCTGGAGCTGGGCAGTTATTTCAATGTGGGTAAAAAGGCCGCTTTTGGCATGGGGCGTTATGCATTGACGTCCTTGCCGTAAGACGGCAATTGAATCCAGGATTCAGGCATAAAAAAAGGATGAAACTACTGTTCCATCCTTTTGTTAGCAGGAAAGCGGATTGACGGCTATTTTTGGGTTAGCACCTTGCGTATGCTTGACTCTACAGCCCCCAGTTGGCTGGTCCCCTTTACCAGGATATTCAAGTAGTGGGTTTTGGACTGGAACAGCAGCAGATGATGATTGCTGCCCTGAATCGCGGCCGAAATCAGTTCGCCGGCACCCAGCAGGCTGCCCAGCTGGTTGGCGAACATGGAAACATAAAGACCGTTGGCTGCATATGTGGCACCTTCGTAGCTGGAATCGTCTACGGGGACACCTTCTTTGGTCTGAACAACGGCATATTCAACATCAGGAATGGTCTGAAGTTTGTTGTTGATGTCGCTCATTGTCTGTCCTCCATTGTGAACGGTTTGTTCGCCGGACGGTGCGATGGGGGCATCACTGGATTTTGTAAGGTTCTGTTCGTCCTGCAGGCGATGAGATTCGAGCAGCAGATAGGTGAGGCTTTCGTTGATGGTGCGGCAGGTGGTGACAACCTTTGGGTCGGCCTTGAATTCACCGGTAGACCATTCCATGATGGCAAAGAAGGCTTCACGTCCGGTCAGGTTTTCCATTTCGGCGTGCACCATTTCACCGTCCCTGAAAAAAATAGTGCCTTTCCTGTCTGCGTTTTCGACGGTCAGACAGCCGGTAAAACGGTTGATGTTCTTGATCTGAATCAGGTCTGCCAGTGTCATGCCACTGAGAGCACCTTCAAAACCACTGTTGGTAGTCTGCTGTAAAGCTTCAAAAGCCATAAGCTACTCCTTCTACATGAGTTTGATCCAGTAATCAGTATTTGATGAATATTATAAACGTAAATATATATATTGCAATTTGGTCTGTTGATTTTATTAAGTGCTGACCCCGGCTCTCTATGGTTGTATCCTAAGCTTAATTGTGGCGTGATTTTTAATTAAAAGTCTCAACCGGGAAAATAGTATAATTCTATTTGTGGCTAAAGTCTAGATGTTTATGTGGAGGTGCTCTGCCACCCTGCAGAAATAGTCATCCAGGCTCTCGTTAACAAAGTGCCTCGATTTGCTGGCAGCCAGCATGACGCTGCCCTGGTTGACAATAATGGTTGTGGCATTCGTGTACTGGGGCAGCAGGGAGGCTGGTGAAACATTTAGTGAAGAGCCGAGCACAAAGAGCAGGTCGCATCTGTTGATCGTATCTTCGGCAGCATTGAATGCAGATACAGGTTCACCGAAAAAGACAATGTCAGGCTTCAGTACCCCGCCGCAATGGGAACAGTTAACCACCGGCCTGGTCTGGCTGACAGCAATTTCACGGCACCACCATTCATAATCAAGCTCGTGCAGTCGGGCATGACAGGATTGGCAAGTTGCTGACCGGTAGGAACCGTGCAGTTCGATCACATTTCTGCTGCCGGCAAGCTGGTGGAGGATATCGATATTCTGTGTAACCACGCTGTCAAGCATGGCTGCATGCTCCAGTTTTGCCAGAAATCGGTGCGTAAAGGTCGGTTCCAGGCGTCGGGCTGTATCTGTAAAGTCTTGAGAGAATTCATAAAAGCAGGTGGGATCATGGTGAAACCAGTCCAGGCTGAATACCTTTTCCGGGTCATACCGCATGGTGACATACATGCCCTGCGGTCCGCGGAAGTCGGGAATGCCGGCCGATGTTGAGATGCCGGCACCTGTCAGGGCCACGGTTGAACGGGATTTTCTGATCAGCTCGGCACATTTCTCCGGTTCGATGGACATATCAACCCCTGTGTGATGAATTGCTATTTGCCACTGCCCTTGATGCCGTTTCTGATCTCGCGACCGGCCTGCTTGATGCCGTTCTTTGTGTCGGTGGCGACCTTTCCCACGTCTTGCTTGATGGCTTTAGCCGCTCCCTTGACGCCGTCTCGGGTTTCTCTGCCAAACTGCCTGCCGCCTTCCCCGATGTCGACAGCTGTCTGTTTGATTGCCTTGCCAGTTTCTTTGCCGGCCTGCTTGATATCCTGCACCACCCCTTCGGCGCTGGCGGTTGTGGCGATTGAAATCAAAAACAGCAGCACAACAGTAACACACTTGATCATACCGGCCTCCGTGGTTGTTTGCAATAATGGGCGTCACCCGGCCCTGTCATTTCTGTTCCAGTTCGCTCAAGGGAAGAATGCGCAATCCCTCCAGTCTGGGGGTCATTACGGCATTGTCCAGTGGCAGATTAACCTCAGGTTCCTGTATCTTCAACCTGATACGCTCATCCTTGCTGTTGCGCATCTCGATCAAGGCTGCCAGTGGCACGCCGCCGACAACGGCATAATCCCCGTAATAGACCTGATTTCCTCCAGGCGCTGACTTTTCAGTGATCAATCCGTTCTGTACCGTGATGGTTTCCCGTCCGACAGCCGGGCTTGCCCTTTCAAAGGTTCCATCGGCAACAGTTGTTTTGACCGGGTCCGCATCCATGACCCAGCGCATCAGCCTCCATCCCTGCGTGCCGGCTGTGTCAGGCAGTTGATCAATCTGCCCTGCATAGGCGACCCCCTGGGCCGGATAGACCAGTGTGATTTTGCTGCCGAGTATGTAGGCCTGGAACAGGGTTGTGCCAAAGGGTGAAAGCAGAATCATGTGTACCTGGTCGGGCCTTCTATAAACCAGGTAACCGTTGCCGGCCATGCCATGTTCAGCGGTCTGCATGGACATGGATATGCCGGCCGAGAGCGTTTCGATAACAGCATCCGGCTTGAAATTCAGGACAGGTGCGCGCTGGGTAGCGCAGCTGGCAAGCAGGGCTGTCAGGACCAGTATCATTATCAGCTTGAATATGTGCATGGTGTGGTGGTGTGCTCGCTTGTGTGTAACTTTTAATTTAAGTGGTGGGGGCCAGTTTATAGAAGCATGTCCCGCTCTGTCAAGCCGGTATTCCTTTTGAACTTGCGAAAGGACAGGGTGGAACGATCGCCATTCTGTTCGTTGATGACAATGCGTCTGATGGTGCCGTCGTTATGGAAGGAGATCAGCAGATCCCTGACCTGGCCCCTTTTGATCGGTGTGATCTGAAGGGTGTAGACGGAAGCGGTCTTGTCTGCTTTCAGGGAGACACCTTCCGGCAGTTTTGTAACGGGCGCGGCCAGTTTATCAAACCACTGTTTCAGACTTTGTTCGGGAGGCAGAATGATGCGGTTCTTTGGCCCCTTGCCGTCACCAGCTGATTGTTCGATGATATTGTCGCGCAGCAGCAGGCGGCTGGCGTAGGGAGGTTTGATCTCCATCATGAACAGATCCGGCTTTTTGAAGCGCACGATTCCCTGGGTTTTCATCACCCGCTTCATGATTGAAAGCTGCTTTTCCTGTGTGATCTCGGCTGTAAAATCATCTGTTTCGGCAAACCCCTTGCGGAGTATCTCCAGCGCTTCCAAGGCAGCGACCGGTCTGGCGTGACTGGCAAGTGGAAATGCAAGGCAGATGCCGAGGATCAAAAAGGTGATTGAGAGTTTACGCATGTCAGAGTTTCCCGATTCCAAGTGTAAGAGTTGCCTCGGCCATCAGCCTGCCGCGGCATTCCACAACGCCTTCGACCAGACATAGCCGACCGAAGGATTTGATCAGCCGGGCGGTGATTTGCAGCAGATCGCCCGGTACCGCATGGCAGTGGACCTGGGCATGGTCGATGGCGGCCAGAAAACCGCCTTCTCCCTGCTGGTGTCCGGAGGCAATTCCGGCCAACTGGGCAATGCACTCGATCATCAGTATGGCGGGAAAACCCTCGGACTGGCAGGTGATATATTTTTCGCCCCAGGCCATGGCGCCGGTTTCAATCTCACAGATCCGGTCCAGCATCAGAAAGGGGAAGCGGTGGGGCAGGTAACCTGTCGGGTCTTGACTAAGCAGATGTGCCTCCGTGAAAACAGATCGAAAAATATGGACCTTCCGGTGAAGCGGCCAGATGTATGGCCTTTTCATCCGGGCCTGTTGATGCGATCAGCGTTGCCAGGGCCGTGGCGCCCATGGCCAGCGAGCGGCCGACCACCGGCGCGATGGACTGGCGGCGGTCTTCTGCAAACAGGCCAGTCAAGGATGGCATCAGATCGGCGGTGCCTGAAAAACCAGCCCGGGAGATGCCATGACAGTCTCCTGTCAGACGCAGACGGCCCTCTTCCTCCATTCCAGCCGGCATCAGGCCAACGGTTCTGATTTCAGTCAGACGCGCACGCACGGGTACTCCTCTGCGGTCGGCTGATTCTGCGCTTTCCAGCACGATGATGCCGCAGCCTTCGCCGAAACAGCTGGCCAGGCTTTTGTGCTGTCCAAGGTCGATGAAACCCTTGATCATCAGCGGATTCAATTCATCAATCCCGCCTGCCAGCATGATGTCGGCTCGTCCTTGCTCGATGAAACGGCAGGCCATCAGCAGGGCCGATTCGGCGGAGCAAAAGCGCTGTACCATGGTCACGTTCGGGCCCTTCAGGCCGTGCTCAATGGAGGCATTACTGGCAGATGCGTTGGATACCGTGTTAGGGAAGAGCAGGGGGGTCATCCCTTCTGCTCCGGAGTTGAAAAAACCGGTCAGGAATTCGGCTGAATTACCGATGCCGCCGAATCCGCAGCCCATGGCGATGCCGATACGCTCTGGGTTTAAATTCTTTACATCGATGCCAGCCTCCCTGATGGCCAGCCCGGCAGTTGCGGTGGCTATCTGGCTGGAGCGGTCCAGTTTGCGCGCCTTGAGCGGCGGCATGAAATCTGCTGCCTTGAAGTGGCTGGCATGTCCCCACATCAGCTGCTGACCATCTGCGGACTCGACCGGTACACTGGTCAGGGCCGATGCGCCACGGGAGAGTAACTCCTGTAGTGGAGTAATGCCTGTGCCGGCAGCGGTGATAGCGGAATAACCGGTGATGACGATTTTACGTTCTGTATTATTCATTTGCCGAGCACCAGGGTTGTGATATTGCCGCCGAAGGCGAAGGAATTGGAAAGCGCAATCCGGCAGTCGCTGTCGCGCCGCCCACCATGGCAGTAGTCCAGGTCGCATTCCGGATCCCTACCTCTGAAGTTGAGTGTCTGGGGGATGAAACCCTGTTCGAGTGACAACAGTGTGGCCAAGGCCTCGATAGCGCCGGCGGCGCCCAGGCAGTGGCCGGTCATGGCCTTGGTGGAAACCAGTGGCACCTGTGACACCCTTTCGCCGAAGACGGTTTTCATGGCATTTGATTCCACCACATCGTTAAGAGGTGTTCCGGTGCCGTGTGCATTGACCCAGCCAACCTCTTCCGGTGCGATGCCGGCAGTCTTGATGGCGGCAGCCATCACCCGTGCCGCCGTGGTGCCGGTCGGTTCCGGCGCAGTCATGTGAAATGCCTCGCCAGCCAGGGCATATCCCAGTACATAACCATGAATCTTGGCTCCCCGGCGTTGTGCCGTCTCTTCATTCTCAAGCACCAGACAGGCCGCGCCCTCGCCCAGTGAGATGCCATTGCGTCCAAGACTGAACGGGGAACAGGGATTGACGTCAACCACCTTGAGCGAGTTGAAGCCGGCATAGGTCAGCACGGAGAGGGTGTCGGAACCGCCAGCCAGCACGGCCTTTTGTCTGCCTGTGGCGATCAGGTCTGCTCCCCAGCCGATTGCCGTGGCAGAAGACGAACAGGCGGTGGTGATGCTGCCCTGATAACCGCACAGCTTGAACCGTTGTGCGATCTCTGTTGTTGTACGGTCAGGTAGCAGGCCGCGCAGCAGGGCCGGAGAGGCCTGGCCGCCTTCCAAACGGGCCTTGAGCCAGAATTCGGACTGGAACATCCCGGCCGCACCGGCTCCCATGGAAACTCCCAGATCCCAGGGGGCATAGTGGTCTCGGACACCGCTGTCCTGCAGTGCCTCATCAGCGGCGATCAAGCCGAACTGGTCGGCCCTGGACAGGCGGCGCAGTTCGTGGGGTGAGAAATAACAGGATGGATCGTAAGCCTTGACCTGGGCGCCGATCGATGTGGTGAAGGGCGTGGTGTCGATCAGGTCAATTGTCCCGATGCCGCTGACCCCCTCTTGCAGAGCCTGGTTAAACGCTTTGATACCCTTGCCGGCACCGCAGAAGACACCGATGCCGGTAATTGCCACACGTTTTATAGTCATTCAGGCGATACCACCGTCAACGGTCAGGGTTTGACCGGTAATGAACGAGGCCTTGCCGGAGGCAAGGAAAAGTACGGCCGCGGCAACCTCTTCCGGCTGTCCGATCCGCTCCAGCGCAGAGCTGGCGATGATTTTGGCGACCACGTCCTGTTTCAATCCGGCGGTCATTTCGGTGTTGATCAGACCGGCGGCGATGGCATTTACGCGGATGCCCATGCGGCCGGTTTCACGCGCCAGGGACTTGGTGAAACTGAGCATGGCGCCTTTGGATGCGGCATAGTTGGCCTGCCCGGCTGCGCCGACCAGGGCCGAGACGGAGGAGATGTTGATAATGGCGCCGCTTCTGGCTGCCATCATGCGGCGGACGCCCCATTTGCAGCAGTGGAACAGCGGGTCGAGATTGGTGTGGATGACGCTCTGCCAGTCGTAATCGGACATCATGGCCAGATAGCAGTCGCGAATGATGCCGGCGTTGTTGACCAGCACGTCCAGCCGACCATGATCCCTGGTGGCAGCGTCTATAAGTGTCTGGGCCCCGGACGAAGTACTTACGTCGCCCTTGACCGTGGTGATGTGGCCAGGCAGGGCTTTGGCCTGGCCGGCCAGTTCCTCTGCGGCAGTGTCATTGCCCAGATAACCGGCAAAAACATGTGCGCCTTCCAGGGCAAAGGCCAGAGAAATGGCCCGACCGATGCCGCGTGTTCCCCCGGTAACAACCACCACCGCATCCTTGAAATCCATGCTGCCCCCTTGTTAAAAAGGGTCTTATATTATCCATTTTCGGATTGAAAGTCCAGAAGGGAGATTGTGACAGAAGGGGTCTGGTATTAGTGTTACTTGGAGGCTCTTGCAAATAGTTTGTCATCCCCGAATGGTTCTGTCAGGGATCTATTTTTTCAATAGGTTAAAAGCCGGATTCCGGCCAGAAACCTTTCGGAATAATACGTTATGGGGCTTTTGCAAGAAGCTTAGCTGTAATACTTCCCCCGGGCCATAATTGCCTGTTGAATCTTTAAAACCCGCCGCCTTTCTAATACACACAAACCAACATTAAAAAACAGCCCAGAAAACAGCTTTAAACATCTAAGACACTTTCCGTGCGTTTTTGAAGTAATGCTCACTCAAATGCAGAGATTATTGACAAAGTTACTCGCTATTGGTTATTGTCTTTGCATTTTGCAATTAGGACGCATTTACGCAAGCTGTTATCAGCATTAGGGGCTGGCAAATATTTTAATGAAGCTGATCATGGGTAACGCAATGGGAGGGTGTGAGGATGGGGGAGAATGAAGCAAGCAAAACCGAGTCAGGTGGTGCTGGTGGAGGAAAATCGGGAAGTGCCCTTAATTTCCCCAATATGGAATGGCCAAAACGTATAAAAGTTCGCCTCTTCCGCTGAATTTGGATTAGCGGCCCATTAAAAACAAAGAGCATTGCTCCTCTTTAAGCAGGTATGATTGTTTTTGCGAGAAACGATCAACTCCAGCGAAAGAAAAGCAATGCTCATAAAAACTGTACTGAACAAGATTGAACACTTCAAGTCCTTTGTGTTTGGCAACGCTGAATTTGCTTCGGTAAACGGTTACGAAGCACTGGTAATAGACATTCAGCCGCGCAAGAACGGTAAACCTGAATGCAGTGTTTGCGGGCGTCGATGTAATGTTCATGATCTTCTGCCTGTGCGCCTGTTTGAGTATGTCCCGTTATTGGCGTTCAAGTTGTTCTTCCGTTATGCTCCTCGCCGTGTGAAATGCCCGAAGTGCGGCATCAAGGTTGAGACGATGCCATGGGCATATGGTAAGGAGCGGATGACTATTTCGTATCAGGTTTACCTGGCACGTTGGGCACGGCGTCTTTCCTGGAAGGAGACGGCCGATATTTTCAAGACAAGCTGGGACAGCGTGTTCCGAGCGGTTAAATACGTTGTCGAATATGGCTTGGAGAACAGACACCTTGACGGTGTCACCGAGATCGGCGTTGATGAGATTGCCGTATTCAAAGGTCATAAGTATCTGACCATGGTTTACCAGCTCAATGCAGATGCAAGGCGTCTTCTCTGGTGTGGCCCTGAACGCCGAGTTAAAACGCTGCTTGGCTTCTTTAGTGAATTCGGTAAAGACCGCAGCGCCAAACTGAAATATGTCTGCAGTGACATGTGGGCGCCGTATCTAAAGGTGATTGCCAGGAAGGCACCTAATGCCCTTAACATTCTCGACCGTTTTCACATCATGCGGAAGTTCAATGAATCGATTGACGAAGTCCGCCGCATCGAGGTCAAAGAGTTTAAAGCCGCCAAACAGGAAAATGTCCTTGAAAAAGGACGCTGGCTCCTCCTTAAGCGACCGGAAAACTTATCAGAAAAGCAGACTTCACGCTTGGGAGACTTGCTCAAACTTAATCTCTCATCGATCAAGGCATATCTGCTGCGAGAAGATTTTCAGCGTTTCTGGTGCTACAAGCGTTATGACTTCGCCGACAAGTTTCTGGAAAACTGGGTGACCAGAACATTGCAAACTGACTTGGAACCGATGAAGAAGGTTGCCAAGATGCTGCGTAATCACAAACCGATGATTCTGAACTGGTTCAAGGCTAAAGGCCGCCTTTCAAGCGGTTCCGTAGAAGGTATGAACCTCAAAGCAAAACTGACTATCAGAAAAGCGTACGGATTCAAATCAATGAAATGTCTGCAAGTCGCCTTATATCATACACTTGGAGATTTACCTGAGCCACTGTGTAATAACAAATTCTGCTGACGAGGCAAAAGTTCTAGCAACAATTATTATTTTAGCAATATCGGGATTATATCTGCTTTTTGTGTATATTACAGCAGCGAATCGGGATGCTTTTAACTATAATTTTGTAGCCAGAAGTGGATATATAAAACCAGTGATTTCAGATGCATGTCGACCAATACTGTCAAAAACAGATATGAATCCACATGGTGATATGCGGATTCATCCACCATTACCTGAGTACAAAGAATATGGAAATATTTGGTTTGGTGATAGTGGCAAAACAATTATGTATAGCTCTGAAATTATGGAATATCCAGAATGCATAAATTATTTAGTACAAAGTATCGTTGTTGCAAAAACTAGGAAAATTCTAGTTGTATATAACCGCAAAAATAAATCTGAAGAGCTAATTATCAAAAATTATTTAAATAACAGAAGATTTGGGAGGTAGATATGGCTGGGTATCAATTTGAAGTATATGTTGACACGACTGGGTTTTGTCATGCTTTCATTGGCCTTTATGGCCCGAATGGAAAATCAGAAGTTTGGGGATACTACCCAGAAAATACTGATGATGCAGTAACGGATCCATCTAGCAATAACTACCTTTATGATACCGTGGGTGTTATGGGGACAGTATATTTTACTCTTTTGGGTTATGTGAACTGCTCCCCGGAATTCCCGAAATTCCCTGATTTCACCGGTCTGGGATTTGCATATACTGTCCCCTGAACGACCGCGGATTGAAAGTCCAGAAGAGAGATTGTAGCGGACAGGGGTTTGGTGTTACCGTGCTGAGTCGAATTTGTGAGTGCATTCCAGATGCCGGTGTATTATATCTGAGCTCAGATGATCACAGGAAAAGGAGACCGCCATGCCGGCAATCAGTCATGACGGAATAGAAATCTATTATGAGTTGCACGGCAGCGGCCCTCCGCTGTTACTGATCGCCGGGCTGGCCTCTGACAGCCAGAGTTGGCTGCCGGTGCTGCCCGGGCTGGCAGAACGCTATCAGGTGATCGTATTGGACAACCGCTGTGTGGGGCGTTCAACCCAGGAATGTGAAACCAGTATCGCGCTGATGGCGGAGGACTGCCGGCTTCTGCTGGATCATCTGGGATTGGAGGGTGTGCCGGTGGCTGGCCATTCCATGGGCGGGATGGTGGCGCTGGAACTGGCTTTGCGTTATCCGCGGCTGGTCGGCAAGCTGGCGCTGATTGCATCGACCGCCTGCAACCCTGTTCGCAATAATCTGATGTTTGGGGACTGGGCCGACTGGTATGAGGACAGTGACAAACGTCCGGCCTGGCTGCGCATGGTGCTGGCCTGGGTGCTGACCCCGGAGTTTTTCGATAATCTCCGGATGCTGGAATATGCCATCAACTATCAGCTGGATTACCCCTGGCCCCAGTCCGCGGCTGCATTCAGGCGGCAGGTGCATGCCATTGCCGCTTACGATGTCACAGACCGGCTGCCGTTGATCTCCATGCCGACCTTCGTGCTGGCAGCCGGACGGGACATACTTCTGCCGCCGCCCTGCTCGCAGCAGCTGGCCAGCCGGATACCTGGTGCGCAGTTAATGGTGCTCGAGGATGCGGCCCATTCGATCCATAGCGAGTATGCGGAGGAGTTTGTCCGGCTGTTGTCGTCTGTCATGTGACGCAGCCATCAGCCTTCCCGGTTGGTGTGAAAAGACGGTGCATCAGAACCTCATGCGCATGTCCAGCCCGACGGAATAGCCATAGAACGTATTGGCCTTGATCCAGGAGACCCCCAGGCCGACCCAGTTCAGCTTCCAGAGGCCGTTGAAGTCTCCCAGCACGAGCCGGCCGTTGAAGGTGTACATGGCGTTGCTGCCGACCGTGTCGCGGAAGTCGCCCCCCAGGTAATCGACTGATACATATCCGCCGGTATGCAGCGGGCGGTTGAATAGTTTCAGGGGCAGTCTCACATCGAGATCGACCTTGTTCTCCCAGTTGAAGGAGTCCCCCTCCTTTTCCAGGTAGCGTGACGAGCTGGCAATATCCCAGGTGTTGAACCAGGCATAGCGCGAAGAAAGCGTGAGTCGCCAATCCTTGCCGATGGTCTCCTGATACTGGGCCTCGATTGAAGGTGCCATTGTGATGGTGTCGACGTACCAGTCGAAGAGCTGACCGGCGTACTGCTGCTTGAGCTGGGCGCCCAGGGCGGTGCCGGGCAGGAACTCGCTGTCCGAGCGCGAGTAGATCAGCCCCAGGGCTGGAGTAATGCTGAACTTTTTGCCAAGAAGAATTTTGGCACCCGCCTCTCCACCGACGGCAAAGGTGGTGAAACGCTCGGTGTTGTTAACCAGTACGGGATTGTTGTAATACCTGTTCTCGCCATGGATGTATCCGACCGTACCGCCCAAAAGCGGCAGCCAGTGGATGTCCGTGCCGGCCAGACGGCGTTCCTTGCCGATGGCGCCTTTACCGCTCAGCTTGGTGATGTTCATCGAGGTGCCGTCGTCGTAGAACTTGTAGATGCCGCCGGACGCACCCTCGTCGCCGCCCATGATGGCCAGCGTTTCGCTCCTGGCCGTTGCCAGCTTGCTGAATTGGCTGGTATATGCGGTGGGGTCTGCCGCCGCAGGCAGGACAAGGCAGCAGATTATCAAAAAAACGATCGGTAAAACCTTACGGCAGAATGCTGAGATTGACATGGTCAGCCGCCTTGTTGCCAGCAGGGATATTTTGCTGGCTGATTGTAGCTGAACGGCTTGGATTTGCAACTATTATGGCCTGGGAGCGATGCAAGCGCTAAACCGCTTGCAAGGCGGACAAGATGTCCACCCTCCCGGATGTGCTGAATAGTTGCGGAGGTTTTTTCAAAGACGTGTGTTGTCAATGGGTTTATAAATATCGTATTTGCATGGCGGGAGATTTTGATGCTGCATGGATTATTCGGAATTTTGGTTCTGCTGACAGTTGCCTGGCTGGTAAGTGAAGACCGGCGTGTGATCCCATGGAGGATTGTGCTGGCCGGTGTGGCGCTGCAGGTGCTGATCGCGCTGCAGATGCTGAAAGCAGCCCCTTTCAGGCTGGTGTTCATGGGCTTGAATGCCGTGGTCGCTGCCATGGAGGAGGCCACCAGGGCCGGCACAGCCTTTGCCTTCGGTTATGTGGGCGGTGGTCCGCTGCCTTTTGCGGAGCTGAAGCCGGGCAGTTCCTTTTCCCTGGCTTTCCAGTCACTGCCGATGGTGCTGGTGATTGGAGCTTTGACGGCCCTGTTTTACTACTGGCGTATCCTGCCCCGTGTGGTGGAGGGGTTTTCCTGGGTGCTGCGCAAGAGTATGGGCATTGGCGGCGCCTTGGGGGTGGCTTCAGCCGGCTGCATCTTCCTGGGGATGATCGAGTCTCCGCTTTTGATCAGGCCTTATTTGAACCGCATGACCCGCAGCGAGCTGTTTGCCATGATGGTCACCGGGCTTTCATGCATAGCCGGCACCATGCTGGTCGTGTATGCCGCCGTGCTGCAGCATGCCATCCCCGATGCCCTGGGTCATATCCTGACCGCCTCGATCATCCATGCCCCGGCCGCACTGGCAGTTGCCGCACTGATGGTGCCGGAGAAAGAGACCCCCACCCTGGGTGGCGAGATCAGCAGCTATCAAGCCTCAAGCGTCATGGATGCCCTGGCCAAGGGTACCTGGGACGGTCTCAAGCTGCTGGTCAATATTGTGGCGATCCTGATTGTGTTCGTAGCGCTGGTAAAACTGGTCAATATCGGTTTTGGTCACCTGCCGGATATCGCCGGAGCTCCGTTGAGTCTGGAACGCATACTGGGGGTTGTCATGGCTCCAGTGGTCTGGCTGATCGGGGTGCCATGGCAGGAAGCGGTTACCGCCGGTTCGCTGATGGGGATCAAGATTGTACTGAACGAGTTTCTTGCCTTTTTGCAATTTGCCAATTTGCCTGAGTCTGCGCTCAGTCCGCATAGCAGGATCATCATGACCTACGCCATGTGCAGCTTTGCCAATCTGGGCAGTCTGGGCATTCTGATCGGTGGTTTGGGGGCGCTTTGCCCGGAACGCAGGGATGATGTTGTTGAGATGGGGCTCAAGGCGCTTCTCGGCGGGGTACTGGCTTCGCTGATGACTGGTGCGGTGGTCGGCATGCTGAATAATATCTGAATCCGATGGGCTATGGGAAATGCAGGGGAATTGGTGAGCATGGCAGGCCGGGTGGATAGATGAAAATATCGTTGATCTTATGCCTTGTAATCTTGTCAGCACTTGCAGACCGACTGCATGCAGCCGAACCTGAAGCCTATTATCAGGCCACGGCTGCGGCGCAGGCCCATGCCGAAAACCCTGCCGGCTGGGTGGCGCCCAATCTCAGGACCGTTACCGGGCCGGGCGACGGCAATACCTGGTCCGGCGGCAAGGTGCTGGTGCGGGCCTTCACCGATCCGCGTTATTACAACCTGACCGCCAAGAAATTTCAAGACCTCTATCCCGGCGCGCTGTGGGTGACGACCGGCAACGAGCTGCCGGCCTGGTACCGTGATCCGGCAAACGGCGTGAATGCCTCAAACATTGCCCGCAAGTCGGTGGAGCTGCACGGCCTGCCCACCTCTTCCATGCAGAATTACAAGGCTGTTGTCGAGATCCTGGTTGATTCCGCCAAGCTGGTGCGTCCCACCAGGGACCCCAATGTTGCTGCCCAGCCGACCGCCCTGCCGACCGAACCCTTTGCCGCGAAACCGGCCACCATGACCCAGGCAGACTATGATGCCTACAAGGCCTGGTACACAGCCAATATCAGCTCCAGTTACGGAGCTGCCAACCCCGATAAACGCTATCCCTGGACCCAGCTGGGCTACACCTACAACTGGGGGGGCAGTCAGGATACGCTGGCTTCCATAACCGGACTGAGCGAATTTGTGGTGCTGGGCACCAGGTCGGGGGTCACCTCGCCGCTGGAGACCTTTGCCGTCTATTCGATCCAGTCCTACCTGTACCGGGTGGGAAGCGACGGCGACGGGGCGGGCAACTTCCTGGTCAACGGCCCGCTGGATACGCTCTGGAGCGGCACCAAATTCCAGCCAACCGGCAACAGCATCACCATTGGCCCGGGCGCTGTAGTCAGCGGAGGCGAAGGCATCTACCTGTCGTCCGGCGGTTACACGGTTACCAATAACGGCTCTATCATCGGTCCGACAGGCCAGAAATACTACGGTGACGCCCCTGCCGGCAGCAGTGTTTATTTTCTGGATGGCGGCAGCCTGATCAACGGACCCGGCGGCCAGATGAGCGGCGACGGGATTGCGATCGAAGGCCATGCGACCGGCGGCGGGGTGAGCGTGACCAACCATGGCTACATCACGGGCAGCAGCTATGCGGTCAGAACCGGCGCCGGTAACGACACACTGACGATCGAAAATGGCGGCATCCTGCGCGGCGCTGTTGCGCTGGGAACCGGCAGCGACCAGATTACGGTCAAGGCGGGCGGAACCTGGCAGCCGGTCCTCAATTCCGGTAATGGCACGTCCATGCTGCAGGCGGCTGATATTGCGATCCAGAACGGCAGCGTCATTACGCCGGTCATTGCTACTGGCGGCCTGTTGCCGCCATCATCCACCCATGTCCTGACGCTGGGAACCGTTGCTGGTTCATTTACAACACTGCAAGACCAATATCCGCTGTTTGATTTTTCAGTGATCATCAGCGGTGGTGTGCTGCAGCTTGGTGTCACCAGGGTGCCGTATGGCGAGGTGGCGACCTCGGTTGACCCTGGCCTGGCGCCGCTGGCCAGTGCGCTTTACCAGCAGTTGGGCAATCCGTCCGGCGATATGTCAACCGTGCTGGCCAACATCGACGTGCTCTCCAGTGCCGGTGAGGTGGCCGGCGCTATGCGCCAGTTGAGTCCCGGCGTCAATACGGCCCTGCCGCAAATTGCCTTTTCAGCGGATCGTAGCCGACTGAGCCTGCTGCCAGGGAGCCGCAGTCCTTTCACGGATCAGCTCATGTCAGACGGGACGTCAGGCGTCCGCTATGCGTCACTGGGGCTGAACAATGATGGTGATCCGTCACTGCTCATGGATCGAAAGCAGCACTGGAAGGGCTTTGCTATTGTGGCAGGCGGATGGGGACGTCAGGAGACACTGTCACAGCTGCCCGGATTCAGTTATGACTCGTGGTGGTCGCTGGCTGGCATGGAAAAAAGGATCAGTTCGACGCTGGTGGCCGGTTTTGCCCTGGGCGGTTCACGGATCGATGTGAAAAGCCACGATGCCGGTTCAAGCAGCATGACCGTGGACAGCATCAATCCGGCTGCGTTTGCTGCCATGGATCTTGGGCGTCTGCATGCCGACCTGATGCTGGGATACAGTTACAACCGCTACAGCAGCAATCGGAGGATCGTCTTTGGCGGCATCAACCGCATTGCTGCAGCTGATTATGACGGCCACCAGCTTTCAGGGCTGGTCAGCGCCGCATACCGCTTCAAGCCGCAATCGGCGTTGTACCTGGAGCCGGTGGCAGGCATTTACATGTCGGGCCTGTTTCAGGAGGCTTACGAAGAGAGCGGGGCGGGTGCGGCCAGTCTGAATGTTGGTTCGAACGATTACTGGTCCCTGAGGAGCCGGCTTGGCCCGCGTCTGGGTGTCCGCCTCAGGCCGGGTGGCCTGGACACGGAGCTGCAGCTTGCCGCCCTGTGGGAGCATGAATTCAATAGCCGGCAAAAGGGCCTGACAGCCTCATTTGCCGGTACCGGCAGCAGCTTCAGGACCGAGGGGGCGCATTATGACCAGGACAGCGTCAATGCCTCGCTCAAGCTGCATTGCCGGGTCGGCAGGGCCGTCAGCATCGCGGCTGAATATGGTTTGGATGCCTCTGACAGCAGCATGGCAAACAGCATCCGGCTTGGGCTGGAGTGGCTGTTTTAGCCCAGCCCCTCCGCGACCAGTTGTCCCTGCATCTCTGCAGCGTACTGGTCGGCGTTCAACCCCACCACCAGATGCACCACACTCTCTGAAATCCGCATAATACCGCTGACCCCGGCGGACTCCAATCCCTGATCGCTGATCATGTCTGTCGAACCCAGTTCGAGCCTCAGTCTGGTGGCGGCGCAGGCATCGACACGCATGATGTTCTTGCCCCCTCCCAACGCAGCAATGATCTGCTGCGCCTTTTCGGCGGCCAGGGGGTCGCGCAGCCGTGGTGACAGTCCCGGTTCGGCGGCCGGCGCCACCGGTGAGGGGGCCGGGGCTTCGTCCGCTTCCGGTCCGGCGGTTTTCAGGTATTCCTCCATATCGGTCTTGAGATTCTCCGAACGGGTGCCGAAGATAGCCTGTACACCGTTGCCGACCACGACCACGCCGGCTGCCCCCAGGGCTTTGAGAGCCGGGGCGCTGGCGCGGCTGACATCGTTCAGCTCGACACGCAGGCGGGTGATGCAGGCGTCCAGGCTGGCGATATTGCTGCGTCCGCCAAAGGCCAACACCAGCTGACGGGCAAAGTCGTTTGATCCTGATGCGGCTGCAGCGGTCGTTTCTTCCGCTTCGCGGCCGGGTGTCTTGCAGTCAAAATGGACGATAAACCAGCGGAACAGCCCGTAGTACAGCCCGCCCCACAGCGGGCCGATCACCAGCAGCCAGAGGGCATGGCTGGACTGGGGGAAAAGCACGATGTAGTCGATCAGTCCGTGGGAGAAGGTCATGCCGTGCTTGATGCCCAGGGTGATGCAGGTCCAGTAGGCACCAGCTGCCAGCAGGGCATGGATGACATATAGTGCCGGTGCGACAAACATGAAGGAAAATTCGATCGGTTCGGTGATACCGGTCAGCCAGGAGGTCAGGGCGGCCGAAACCATGATGCCGCCGATCTTGACCCGGTTTTCCGGTTTGGCGGTATGCCAGATGGCGATGGCAGCGGCGGGCAGCCCCCACATCTTGAACAGGTAGCCGCCGGCCATATTGCCGGCAGTCGGGTCGCCGGCGATATAGCGCTGGATCTCGCCGGTGATGATCTTGCCGGTCTGGGGGTCGAGGTAGCGTCCCGCTTCGAAGAAGAAGGGCACGTTCCAGATGTGGTGCAGCCCGAAGGGGATCAGCATGCGCTCCACCACGCCGTACAGGCTGAAGGCCGTGGCCGGATTGCTTTCCGCGGCCCAGTAGGAAAAGGACTTGATGCTGTCGCCGATGGGGGGCCAGATCACGGATAACACCACCCCGCAGGCGATGGCGGCAAAGGCGGTTACGATCGGTACGAAGCGCTTGCCGGAGAAGAAGCCCAGGTAGGGTGGCAGCGTGATGTGGTAGTAGCGCCTGAACAGGCCTGCGGCAATGCCGCCGATCAGGATGCCGCCGAACACGCCGGTATCGATGGACATGATGCCCATTACGCTCTTGGTCTCCGAACCGAGCAGCGGGGCCATGACCCCCATGGTGGCCAGCAGCACCATGTAGCCGACCACGGCCGCCAAGGCGGAAACACCGTCATTGTTGGTCAGCCCCAGGGCCACACCGATGGCGAACAGGATCGCCAGGCTGCCGAAGATGGCGCCGCCGGACTGGGCCATGACGCTGGACAGGGTTTCTGGCAAGAAAGGGAACTTGGCGCTGCCGACTCCCAGCAGTATGCCGGCCACCGGCAGCACCGAAACCGGCAGCATCAGCGCTTTGCCGATCTTCTGCATGAAGGCGAAGGTCTGTTTCAACATGACGGCGTCCCTCCCTGTGGTTCGGTGTTGATGGATTGCCTGACGAGGGCGCGCACACCGCTGCCGTGCTCCTGCTGCAATGCAGCCTCGGCCATGCGCCGGCACTGGGACATGCTCAAACGGCGGATCAGGGCCTTGATGCCCGGTATGGCCGGCAGGCTGGCGCTGAGTTCGTCCACCCCCAATCCGATCAGTACGGGAACGGCATCCTGGTCACTGGCCAGACCGCCGCAGACGCCGACCCATTTACCCTGGGCATGGGCGGCCTGCACGGTCCAATGGATCAGCCGCAACACGGCCGGATTCAGTCCGTCCACTTTGGGGGCCAGCTTGGGATGGCCGCGATCCATGGCCAGGGTGTACTGGGTCAGGTCGTTGGTGCCGATGGAGAAGAAGTCCGCCTCACGGGCAAACTGGGCCGCCATCATGGCAGCGGCCGGGATTTCGACCATGATGCCGGCCTGGACCGGTGCAACCCCCAGCCGGCTGCGCTCCTCTTCCAGGATGGCGCGGGCGTCGCGCAGTTCCGACAGCAGGCCGACCATGGGGAACATGATCCTGATGTTGCCGAAGGTTGATGCCCTCAGTATGGCCCGCAGCTGGGTGCGCAGGATTTCCGGGCGCTCCAGTCCGACACGCAGGCCACGCTCACCCAGAAAGGGATTGTCCTCTTTGGGGATGGGCAGGTAGGAAAGCGGTTTGTCGCCGCCCACGTCCAGGGTGCGGATGACCAGCGGTCGGCCTTCAAGCGCCTCCGCTATCGCCCGGTAGGTTTCGAATTGCTCCTGCTCGTCCGGCGCCGTGCTGCGTTCCATGAAGAGAAACTCCGAGCGCAAAAGTCCAACCCCCTCGCCACCCAGCCCGATCACCTCACGGGCATCGGCCAGGCTGCCGATGTTGGCTGCCACCTCCACCCTCTGGTTATCTGTGGTGACAGCCGGTTGTCCGGCAGTGTCCATGTCCAGCTGCTTACGCTCCTGCTGTCTGATCTGTTGAGCACGGATTTCGGAGATGCTCTCCTCAGGGGGGTTGAGCCGCAAGCTGCCGCTGGCTCCATCCAGCACCGCCGGGGTGCCGTTGGGAATGTCCAGCGCGTGCGGGTTGATGCCGGCCAGGGCCGGGATGTCCAGCGAACGGGCCAGGATGGCAACATGGGATGTGGCGCCGCCGTTGGTGGTGCAGAATCCGCGTACCAGCCTGCGGTCCAGCGAGGCTGCATCGGATGGTGTCAGGTCTTCAGCCACCAGAATTGAATCTTCCGGAATAGCCGGCGCTTCCGGCTGCACACCGGTCAGCAGTTTCAGCACACGTTGCCCCACATCGCGCAGGTCGTTAGCCCGGGCGGCCAGCAGTTCGTTACGCAGTCCGGCCAGGCGGTCGGCGTGGGTGGTGAAGGCGCACTGCCAGGCAAAGTCGGCCCGCTTGCCCTTTGCCAGCGCCGAATGGGCGATATCCAGCAGATCCGGGTCATCCAGCAGCTCCTGATGGGCGGCGAAGATGGCGGCCTTGTCGGCAGCACGCTGGGCGTGCAGGCTTGCGCGCAGTGCATCCAGCTGCAGATGTGCCTGGGCAAGCGCATCATCCAGTCGGGTCCGTTCCTGCTGGGGGTTGTCACTGTCGCTGTCATCTATTACCAGACGGGCGTGGCGCAGTTGGAAGATGCGCCCCACTGCCAGGCCGGGGGCTGCGGTAACCCCGCTTAACAGGTTCGGATCGCTGGCAACCGGCCCGGGTGCAGGTGCCGAATCGGCTGACTGCTCCATGCTGGCCGGTGCGGGTGCAGGGCGGCATCCCTCATCACCCAGGCCTTCCTGCAGCAGATGGGCCAGATTTTCCAGTGCTTCCGCGGCGTCGGTTCCCCTGGCTGACAGGATGACCTTGTCTCCATGGCCTACCTCCAGTCCCATCAGGGATACGACGCTTTTGGCGTTGGCGCTGCTGTCACCCTTAATCAGCTGGATATCGCATTGATACTTCTTGGCGATATTGGCCAGTACGGCGGCCGGGCGCGCGTGCAGGCCGGTCGGGTTGGGGATTAGAATCGCTTCCGACAGCAGCGGGGCGCACTTTTGCTCTGTCTCCTGTATCCCTACAGCATCGGCCAGGATCAGGGTCATGATCGGGTCAATGCCGGCCATGACGCTGCCGCGGTTTGCGGAGAACTGCTCGACAGCTTCGCTGTTGGTAACAACGATCTGGGTCATCAGGCTTTTGGCGTGGGTGGCCAGATAGTCGGCGTCGAAACGGATCAGCGGATCGCCCGGCTTTACAGTGGCACCGGTTTTGATCAGCGGCGTGAATCCGCTGCCCTTCAGGCTGACCGTGTCCAGCCCGATGTGCAACAGGAGCTTGATGCCTTCAGGGGTGAGAATCGTTATGGCGTGACCGGCCTGATGCAGATGGATAACCTCGCCTCCGCAGGGGGCCAGCAGGGTCTGGTCCAGCGGGTCGATGGAAATGCCGTCGCCGACCATCTTCTGGGCAAAGACCGGATCAGGCACGCGTTCGATCGGGATCAGCGGGCCTGAGAGCGGTGCCAGCAGGGTCAGCTGCCTGACGGATGGTGTTTCGGTTGGCATGGATCACCTCGCATTGGTAATGACGGGCGGGATTTTCAACGGAGCATGTCAGGATTCTATCCGAAAATGGGCGCTTGTAAATCCGCTTTTTATGCCGCAATGCCTTTTGGGCAGGCATTGACTATTCGCCATGTCTGTGCTAGAGACTATCACGTTGCATTTGCGCACAATCAAGAAGGGAACTTTTCTGCATGCTGACCGGACTCTACAATTTGAAAATGATCAAACTGACCATGCTGCCTGTTATCATGCTACAGCTTGAACCTGCTTCGGGGGGTACGGTCTGACTTTATCTGTTACAGACCAGGGCCCCTGCCGGTACACACCAGCAGGGGCTTTTTTTTATCCGGATTCTTGATTTCACGATAATGGCATTGAAACTCATAACGAAGGAGACCAGGACAATGAAAAAACAAACTGGAAGCAGGCATATCTATATGACCGATTTTGACATGCAACGATTAATGAATCTGATTGAGGCTGCTGGCGAGACGCCGAGCAGGGACAGCAGGTATCTGGAAGAATTGGAGCAGGAACTTATGAAGGCTGATGTTGTCGACCCTGCCGGGATACCTCCCAATGTGGTAACAATGAATTCCAGAGTCTGTCTCAAGGACAAAAAAACAGGCGAAGAGATGATCTATACGCTGGTTTTCCCGGCTGAAGCCAATTTGGAGAGTAAAAAGATATCGGTGCTTGCTCCGGTCGGGATGGCGATGATCGGTTATCGGGTCGGGGATCTGGTTTCGTGGAAGGTGACGGGCGGTGAGCGGACGCTGCAGATCAAAAAAATCATTTATCAGCCGGAGGCGGCCGGTGATTTTCACCTTTGACAGGGTGAGGCCGCAACGCCTGTTCAGTTGTCCAGCGGCTTGATGTGGGTGCGTCCCAGGCGTTTCATCAGCTTCCATAACGGGCCGCTGACCTTGAAGATGCGCAGGGCGTCCATCATGGCCGGGCTGGTGTTGATCTCCAGGCTGGGCACGACCCAGGTGCGGCGCTTGACCGCCTCGGTTGTGACCAGTTCGCAGAGGGTGTCCCTGATGATGGGTGAAATGTAGAAGACCGGTTCCAGCAGTGAGTCATCGGCAGTAATGACCCCTTCAGAGCGGGCGATCTGCTCCAGCGCTGTACCGGGGTAGATGCGGATACCGGTCATGCCGATTACGGCGGTCGGCGCGACCTGATCCATCAGTTCAAAGCTTTCCAGCATGGTATCGCGGCTCTCGCCCGGCCCGCCAAAGAGGATGTAGTGGGCGAAGTCGACTCCAAAACGGCTGCAGAGGGCCGAGGTTTGCAGGATATCGCTGCGGCGGAATGATTTGCCCAGGTTTTCAAGCATCAGATCGGATCCGGATTCCGTACCGAATTCCAGGGCGTCGCAGCCGGCCTTGAGCATCAGTTCCAGCAGATAGTCCGGCAGATGTGCCGGATTGATGAAGGCAGTCCAGCGAACCGGGAGCTGCTCCTCGATCATGGCACGGCAGAGCGTTGCGGCGAATTCGACCGGATAGTTGAAGATGTCATCCACAAAGTAGATGTATTCCACGCCTTCCAGCTCCACCATCTGGCGGATTTCGGCGATGATGTCGCTGACCGGCCGCAGTCGCATCTGGCGGCCCTCCAGCAATGGATATGTGCAGTAGATACAGTTGAATGGGCAACCGCGTTTGGTCTGGACGTTGGCCATGCCGCCTTCCCGGTTGTAGCGGGCGCTGTCGAACAGCATCCGGTCCGGCGTGGTAATCTGCCCCACCTGATGGGGATGGATAAAATTGTGTTCGTCTCGAAAAACTACTCCGGGCAGACCGGACGGGCTTTTACCCGCCTGCAGGCATTCCAGCAGTCGCGGCAGTATCTCTTCACCTTCTCCGGCCACGCCGTAATCCGCCCCGGCATAGGCCAGCACCTCCGCCGGCATCAGGGAAAAACCGGAACCGCCAATGATGGTGATGGCCCTTCCCCGGCAAACCGCAACAACGTCCCGCACCACCGCTGCATAACTGTGACTGGCAGGCCAGGTAACGTTGTCCAGATTGCGCAGTGAAATCAGCACCGCATCGGGCTTGAAGCGATCCAGCTCTTTTGCAATATCTTCGTTCGGGTTATGGGAGAAGCAGAGGTCGATGGCGGCAAGTTCGTGACCGGCAGCCTTGAGGCCAGGGGTGATGTAGGCCAGGCCGATGGGGAAGACCGGGTAGGGGTCGCGTTCCTGATTGGCGGAAATCAGCAGCAGCCTCATTGCTCCCCCAGCCAGTCGGTCATACGCTGGATCCGCTCGGCGATGGCCTGGGGCAGCTGGTATTGCAGCACACCGGCATTGTCGGTCAGGGCGTGTACGGTGCGGCCGGTGGCCAGCTTCGTCCCGTTGGCGTCCACGATCTCGGAGATGAATTCCAGTGTGGCGGTGGGGGTATTGCGCAGCGTGGTTTTGACGATCAATTCGTCATTGTAGCGCGCTGGACGCAGATATTTGATCTCCAGCGATATGACCGGCCCCATGAAGCCGGCCTGGGAGAGCTGGAAGGGATCCAGGCCGAAGCGGGATGCCAGGGCAATGCGCCCCATCTCCATCCAGTTGACGTAATTGCCGTGCCAGGCCACGTTGTAGGCGTCGATCTCGCTGAATCTTACCGTTATGCTGATTTCATCGTATTTCACGACTGTGCCTGCTCGCTTTCAATCCATCGGTTCAGTTTGGACAAGGCCTGGCCGCTGCCGACCTCCATGCAGCGGCTGAAGCCGGTGCTGCGCAGATAGAGCCAGGTCTTTTCCCAGTAAACCGGGCGACAGAGTTCCTGAACCAGAAATTCTGCGATCACGTCACGGGTCAGGCGGGTCTGGCCGATGTGTTCCACCAGGGGAATCTGCGGCTGGCTGATGGTGAAGTCTTTGACGATCTGTTCCAGTTTACAGGCAATCTCTTCCATCAGCGGGGTGTGCAGTGGTGCCTCGCAGGGGAAGCAACTGACACTGAAGGCGCCGGCGCTGCGGCACTCATCCAGAGCGGCTTCGATACCGGTCTGGCTGCCGGCCAGCAGAAAGTGGCGCGAGGTGTTGTAGTTGGCCACATATACACCGTTATTGCGGGCGATTGTTTCCACCTTGTCGCAGGTCAGGCCTGTGGGGCAACCCAGGGCGTATTGACGGTGTTCGCCCATGCCGGCCATGCAGGCGCCGAAACGCCCGGCCAGCTCCAGCGCGTCACCCTCGCCGATGCAGCCGCAGGCGGCCAGAGCGGCGTACAGCCCCAGTGAATGTTCAGCCACCAGTCCTGGTGTCAGCCCGGAGCGGCGCAGTATGCGGGCCTGGTAGAGCGACATGGCCACACCGTGTAGTTGCAGGCAGCTGTGGCTGCTGACCACATGGCCGGGCAGCGGCTGGCGGCTGAGCAGGTCATATCCGCAGCGGTCGTGGCAGAGCTGGTCGATGGCCAGCAGTTCTGCATTGGTCTCTGCCGGCTGCTGATATTGCAGCGGCTGTCCGGGGAAGATCCAGAGTATCAAGGTGTGTTTCCTCCGGTCGGATGTTTGCGGCGGATAGCGGAGCGGAAACCGATGTTCATCGGGCCGAAGACCTGCACCGAACGGTGCAGCTTGAAGATGCGCCGGTACATGGAACCGAAGGAGTAAAAGGAGCGGTTCAGCCAGTCATAGCCCTGCTGCAGCTGTTCAATGCTCATGCCGCGCGGCTGGAAGTTGATGTGCTCCATGTCATAGTCTTCCCAGCTGTTGCTGATGATTCTGCCCTCGGCCTCCAACCGCTTGCGGACGGTTGTGCCGGGGTAGGGGGTTAGCAGCGGGAAGATGGCGGCCTCGATACGGCTCTCTTCGCAGAAACGGAGGGTGTTCTCGAAGATGTCCGGGGTGTCGCCGTCATAGCCGAGCACAAAGGAACCGAGGATGCCGATGCCGTTGTCGCGGAATTTCTGGGCGTTCTGCTTGAAGGCTGCGGCGCTGTTGGTGACCTTGCCCATGGCCTTCAGCGATTCCTGGTTGAGCGATTCGAATCCGACGAACATGCCGACACAGCCCGCTTCGCCGGCAGCCTGCATCAGCTCCGGGTCGTCGGCAAAACTGATCGGCGCATGGGAGAGCCATTTGAAGCCCATGCCCTTCATTCCCTTGAACAGCGGCAGGGAGTATTTGCGGTTGGCGACCAGGTTGTCATCCACAAAGAAGGCAAAGGAGTTTTCCTTGCGCATGGCTGCCAGTTCCGCCAGCACCGTCTCCACCGGACGCTCCCGGTATTTGCGGCCGTAAAAGGCGGTGACGGAGCAGAATTCGCAGTCGTAGGGGCAGCCGCGGGTGGTCTGGATGGTGTTGGTCAGCAGGTAGCCCTTGCCTTTGAAGATCTCCCGCCGCGCCACCGGTATGTCGGACATGCTCAGCAGGTCGCTGCTGCGGTAGCGGGGGCGAAGGCGGTTGTTGCGGAAATCGTCCAGCAGCTGCGGCCAGACCAGCTCACCTTCGCCGATCACCACGGCATCCACATGCTGTAGTGCCTCCTCCGGCATGTTGCTGGCATGGAAGCCGCCCATGACCACGGTCTTGCCCAGGCTGCGGAAGCGGTCGGCGATCTGGTAGGCGCGGGGCGCCTGGGGGGTCATGGCAGTCAGGGCGATGATATCGGCATCGCTGTTGAAATCGGGCTGTTGTGCGTGGTCGTCGCACAGCTCTATCTGCCAGTCCGCAGGGGTGACTGCGGCAATGGCGGCCAGCGACAGGGACGGAAAGCGGAAGGCCAGTTCGCCCCACAGCCTGCCCTTGGGCCAGCCCGGCAGGATCATCAGTATTTTCATCTTGTGTTTTACCGGTTGTGTCAAATCTGTATCTACCCCGCTGCAGTGACTTCTCTCGCAGCCGTCTTCAAACCTCTTCACTCCGGAGCCTTTTCTTGTGCCCAGTCCCCAGTCCCCAGTTACTGATTCTTCTCTGCCACAAAGTCTGCCATGCTGCGCACGGAGGCGAACACCTTGGTGCCGGTGGCGGCATCAGGCACGACCACGCCGAAGGTCTTTTCCATGGCCACCACCAACTGCAGGGCATCGATGGAGTCCAGGCCCAATCCTTCACCGAACAGCGGCGCATCGGTTTCAATCTCATCCGGTGACATGCCTTCAATGCGCAGGCTCTCGATAATCATCTGCTTAACTTTGGAAATCAGATCTTCACTCATTCACTACTCCTCTGTCAGTGTAATTTCAGACCGGCAATCGATGCCGGGCAAACTATCCTTTGGCTTGCGGTTCGCTGCTACTGCCCCCTGGCCGTATCTTCCAGAAATCGAAGAAGTTGTACCACTGGTCGGGATAACGGCTGATGTAACGTTCAAAGACCCCCGCCAGTCTGGCGATCCCCTCTTTGATGGCGTCTGCGTGCTGACCGTGCCTGCCGCTGAAGAAGATCGGTTCCTCCATCAGGGTGGCGTAACGGTAACCCTCCAAGGGTACAAAGACCGGGATGACCGGGGCGCCGCTGGCCATGGACAGATAGGCGGCGCCTGCCGGCAGTTCGGTGCAGCGGCCGAAGAAGCTGACTGCTACTGTGCTGGATGAACCGTCCCGTTCCCCCAGCAGGCAGAGGATTTCGTTGCGACGCAGTGCATTGACCGCCTCGATAATGGCCAGGGGCGAGGTGTCGTTGCGATCCACATAGATGAAGCCGATATTGCGTTCCATGCGCACCTTTTCGCGCATCTGGTTGACTTTTTCGTCTGGTTCCCGGAAGGTCAGCACATTGATGCGGTATCCCAGGTCGGCCAATCCCAGTCCCCCCAGTTCCCAGTTGCCCAGATGGGGTGAAACCAGAATGGCCCCGTTGCCGGCGGCCAGCGCATCATCCAGTGGTCTGTGTGAACTGCGCCTGTTGATCAAGGCCTGCAAACGTTCACCTTTCAGCCGCATCATCAGCATGACATCGCACCAGTTGATTGAGAACTTGTAAAAGGTGCTGAATACGAGCCATTCCACATCTGTTCGACCGGTAACCACCTGCAGGTTTGCCCGTACGCTGCGTCTGATCTCCGCAAGCAGCAGATAGAACAGTCCGCCCCACAGGAAGGCGGCTGGCGGGAACAGCGGGCGCGGAACCAGTATGGTGAAAAGGTTAATGAAGAACAGGCTGATGTTATTGTAAAGGCCCATGGCTCGCTATATGAACAGTTCCCAGAAGCAGGTTGCCAACTTTCGGCAGGTCAGTTTGCTGCGTGTACCGGCCTGTTTGAAACCGTCAATTGCCTCCCGGGAGCGGCGGTAGTATCTGAAAAACGCTTTCAGCAGCAGAAACTGCAGTCTGTATCTGTTGAAGACAGGATGGCGGAAGACAAGGTGCAGGCCATCAAAAAACTTCCACTTGCGGGTAAAGATGCGATCCTTCAACTGGCTGAATAGCTGGGTGCCAGGGTAGGGGGTCAGGATCGAAAACTGGGCGATATTGGTGTTCAGTCTTATGGCCATGCCGACGGTGCGTTTGATCGAAGCCGGGGTGTCGTTGAGCGTGCCGATGATGTAGCTGCCGTAAGACTCAATGCCGTTGGTTCTGAGCAGTTCGACGGCCTGGGCGGCTTCCCGGGGTGAAGAACGTTTGCCCAGAGAATTAAGTGTTTCCTCGTTGTCGCTTTCGATGCCGAGATAAACCATGCAGGTGCCGGCCCTGGCCATCCGGGCGACCATCTCCGGGTTTCTGACGATTGTGTCAACACGCGAAAAGTTCCACAACTTCAGGTCATAGTCCCTGGCGATCAGTCCGTCACTGATCTCGTTCACCCGCTCCGGCAAAAGGGTGTAGTTGTCGTCCAGAAAAGCGATTGCCTTGTAACCGTACTGTTTGTGGAGCAGATCAATCTCTTCCAGTATGGACTGCGGGCTGCGCGGACGCCAACGCCGACCGAAGAAACTGGACGATGAGCAGAAGTGGCAGGCACCGGGGCAGCCGCGGCTGCTGATGAGACCGGCCACGGGGCGTCCGGCGATAGTGCCGGAGTACTGTCGCATGTCCACCAGATGGCGGGCCGGCAGTGGCAGTCGTTCCACGTCGGGCGGCTCTGCATCCCCTGTGTCCGTCAGCAGGCCGTTTTTCTGGAAGATCAGCCCCTTTACGGCAGTCAGATCGCTGCCAGACTCATATGCGGCCGCCAGGGCGGTCATGACCAGCTCACCCTCGCCTTTGACAATACAATTCACATCAGCGCTGGACAGAATCTCCGCCGCCATGAACTGGGGGTGGGGCCCGCCCATGATGACCGGTCGGCCTAGCCTGGAGACGCGCCGGGCGATTTTCATGGCCTGCGGGATGCGGGTGGTGTCAGACGATATACCGACCAGTTCTGCCCGGAGGATGTCACTGTCGCTGAGCATGCCGCCGGGTGTGTTGATATCCCTGATAACGACCCTGTGCCCTTGATTTTCCAGCGCTGCAGCTACATACAAAAGCCCCATGGGGGGCAAGCCGAGTCCGAAGGTGCTGTAGATGCTCAGCGAGGGAGGATTGATCAGCAGGACGTTCATTTGCCCGTCCCGGACCTCCTGGCTTTGAGCGGGTGATCCTTGAACTGTTCCTCCCATACAGGATCGGCGATGGCCTGATAGTCCCTGGCGTAGCTGTCCATTTCTGTGGCCAGTCCGGTGAAGATCTCTTCGGCCCCTTCATGGGTAGGATAAGCGCCCTTACTGGAAAAATATTCCCGACCGGCATCAGGATGGTCGATCAGCATGCAGGGGCGCAGCAGGTTGTCATGTGTCCCCTGTTTTTCCCGGATCATTCTAAAGAGTGGTGAGGCCAGGGCATCGCGGATGGATGTCTTGCGGATATTGTCCACGGCAAAATGGCAGAATACGCATGGCTCGATATCACCATTGGCATTGATGTGGAAGTACTTGCGTCCGCCGGCCATGCAGCCAGAAATCATCGGCCCGTCGTTCCAGAAATCGATGAACAGCATCGGTCTGGTTTCCCGCAGCTCCGCCACAGTCCGGCGCAGCTGGTCACGTTGTTCCGGGGTAGGCATCAGTTGCGGATCCGGATTGCGTCCGACGGGCACATAGGAAAATAGCCACATGGCAAACACGCCTTTGGACAGCAACATGTCAACGTAAGCCGGGTCATTGATGATGTGGGTGTTTTTGCGGGAGAGGGTGAATGAACCGCAGAAGGATAGTCCGGCGTTGCGCAAGAGGTCCATGGCATGCATGACCTTTTTGAAGTGTCCGACGCCACGCCGCTCATCGGTTTCCTTTTCGTAACCCTCCAGAGAGATGGCCGGCATGACGTTGCCGACTTCAATCAGCTTTTCCACCATCAGTTCGTCGATCAGCCCTCCGTGTGTAAAGACCAGGAAGGCCATGTCGGAGTGCTTTTTGAATATTTCAAAGATGCCGTCCATGTAGAACGGCTCTCCGCCGGAAATCACGGCGAAGTAGACCCCCATCTCCTTCATCTGGTTGAGTACGGAGTCGATTTCGTCCAGCGAAAGTTCCAGTGATTTTTTGTAGTCTCCGGCGTAACAGCCGTAGCAGTTCAGGTTGCAGCGCATGGTCGGGCTGATGACAACTGTGGATGGCGGGTAGAAACCGTTCATGTCGGCCCATTCCTTGCGTTTGTTTGTGCCGTTCAGCAAGTGGTTCAGGGCCAGATTGGTGATCCATTTGTCACGCTGGTTGGGATGCAGATCGCGCAGAATGCGGCGGGGAAACTCTATGCTGGGGTGCTTGTCCTTGATCAGGTTGCGGATCCAGCGGATGCGATCCTTGTAGTAATCCTTTTTGGGAATCAGCTCCATCAGATGGGTCATGCGAATCAGATTCTCATCCGATGCGTTGGTGGCCAGAGATAGCAGGTAGGAAAGGGCTTTTTCCTTGGTGTAGTTTTTGAGTGATTCAATCATGTCGTTTGACTTCCTTGTTTACATGTGTCGCAGAAAGGTCATGCATATGTTCCATGTGTCACGCACCGGACGGAAATGACTGGTGGCCCTGCCGTCAGCCACCCTGGCTGCCAGGGGGATTGAAGCGATGGTGCCGCCCTGCTTCCAGACCTTCATCAGAATCTCCATCTCCAGGTTGTACCCGTCTGCATCCATCCGCAGCCTGTTCAGTGAGGCAACCGAGTAATGACGGAAACCGGACTGGCTGTCGGTAATCTCGAAACCGGTTCGTTTGCGCATGCACCAGACGCCGAATCTGTTCCAGAACTTGCGCAGTCCGGCCATCTCCTCGAACTGTGTGAAACGGGAAGCGATTGTGATTGCTGCTCCGGTTTGTCTGGCGGCTCTTATCAGATCGGGGATAGCTGAAACATCGTGCTGTCCGTCGGCATCCACAGTTACAACACCGTCAAATCCATGGCTGGCGGCCCATTCAAATCCGGTTTTCAAGGCGCGTCCCTTGCCCAGGTTTGCCGGGTGGTCCAGAATTGTAACAGCCAGCCCTTCCAGAACGCCTCGTGTTCCATCCCTGGAACCATCATTTACCACTACAACCGGCAGCCCCAGTTCGCAGCATTCTGTCGCCACGTCCCTGAGCGTCTTTGCGGCATTGTATGCAGGGATCAGTATGCACTCTGACATGTGGCAGCCAGTTCTTTCATAGTAGTAAAGCTGAAACGTGCAAACAACCGTTTTAATCTTGGAGTGACGTCCTTACGGGTGCCATAGGCGGCAAAGCCCTTCAGGGGTGACAAATCCAGCCGGGGTCCCTCCGGATCGACTTCGCGCGGATGGATAAATAAAACCGCCGGCCAGGAAAGGGCGTTGTACTTGTCGACTGCGTTGCAGATCATGCTTGCCGGGAACAGCCTTAATCCCCATCCACCACCGACCGGCAGATTGGTCAGCGGGGTGTGTGCCACCAGGGGCGGCAGTTCCATCAAGTCGCCGCATTCTGTGTGCAGCCTGAACGGTGCGCGGGATCCCTTGGTGTTACCCACGCCTGGCAGAGGGTTCAGGCTTGAATCGTACAGGTAACCCTCATCGGCCAGGATATGGAAAGCCCAGGGCGTGGTATTCATGTTCAGCGACCAGCGCGGCGCCCTGAACCCGATCGGACGCTGACCGGTCTGCGATTCAAGCAATTCGGAAGTGCGCCTGATTTCAGATCGGAACTCTGCGGGCGACAGCTCAAATACAAGCCGGTGAGAGTATCCGTGCGAGGCGATTTCATGCCCGCCGTCAGTGATGATTTTTGCCAGTTCCGGGTCGGATTCTGCGACACAGCCGAGCATGAAAAAGGTTGCCCGGATATTGAAGCCGGACAGCAGATCCAGGATTCTCCGTATGTTTCGGTGGACGCGAAACATCGTGGGATGAATGACCGGTTCTCTGTCAAGTCCGCAGATGTGATACCAGTCTTCCACATCAATGGTGATGGCGTTATGCTGTCGCGATTGACTGCCCCTGATGGTTGCAAATCCTTTTGGCAATTGATTTTACTTTATTCATGTCTCCGGGGTTCAAACGCATGTCGATCTTTCTGCCTTTGAAGCCGAGGTGGCAGTAGTGAATCCGCTTGATGCCCAGGGGTTTGGCGAACAATTTGAAACTCTTCCGAGAATTCGTGGTGAACGGAACCATGATGCCAGGCATGGCGCTGGTGGTGATCAATATGCCCAGCATGCTTCTGCCCACATCCCGGACCTTGGGGGCATACATCTCATCGTTCCAGTAGCAGAATCCTCCCATCCGCTCAAGCATCACCCTGATGATGGAGGGCAGGTCATAACAGTTTATCGGCGCTGAAACCACGACACATTCTGATTTCAGCAGTGCGTCGATGACAAAGTCCATATCGTCATGGATATGGCAGCGACCAAGGATGTTGCCGGGATCTTTCATGCAAAGTCTGCAGTTAGTGCAAAAATCGATTTTCAGATCACGCGTTTTTATGTAATTGACCGGTTTGCTGTCCGCTGCCATTTCTTTTGCCAGAAGATCACAGATGTGATCATTAATACCGTTTACGCTTCTGGACAGATTAATTATGGTTGTCATGGAACTCACGATCAGTTTTGGCTATCTCTATGTTCAAACGAAATAATAAAAATTACATAAAACTTGAGTACACGTCAAATAGTAATGAATGTTGCTCTAGACTGGTTTGAAATATATCAGTTTTTTTAGCGATGTGATGATGTGGTCTGCTTCGGAAAGGCTTGTTTCCGGGTAGCTGTTGGTGACGGCAATAACCTGCAGGCCTGCGGCCTTGGCGGATTGGATGCCGGCCGGGGTGTCCTCGATGGCGATGGTCTGTCCGGCAGTAACATCTCTATCGGGGTGGCAGGCAAGTAATCTGCTGAAGGCGGTGCGGTAGCATTCCGGATCCGGTTTGCTTTTTGCGACGTCTTCGGCTGTGACGATTGTGTCAAAACAGTTGGATATATTTAGTATCTTAAGAATTGGAGTGATGTCTGAAAGCAGCGCGCCGCTGCAGATCGCCAGCGGCAATCCGGCGGCGCGCAGGTCAGTGATCAGCTCAATTACACCGGGATAGGCCTTGATGCCGTCCCGGATGACCTCTTGAAAAATGATTGCCTTGGCATCTACCAGTCGGCCCAGTTCTTGGGGGGGCAAGATCCGCCCTTTGATCCGGAAAGCTTCCAGAAATGCGTCACGGTCATCGAAACCCATGTAGGTTTCAATGTACTGATCCCACGAAAAACCGAGACCAAGTGGTTCGAGAATACGCTGAAAGGCAGCGTAGTGCAGCGGTTCGGTGTCTACAATGACTCCATCGAAATCAAAGATTACTGCGCTGGCTGTGAAACCTTCCTGAAATACGATCATAATTGAACAAAAACCTCTTTATTGATGTGTTTATATTTTGCGTCGGCGCCCTGCGGGCGATGCAATGCCGGCGGCGATATCAATGGTTTTGCTTGAATCCACCTGCCTGCCTGTGCCGGAACCTATTTTGGCGCGGATGCGCTGGTTTACCCTGGCCAGATCAATGCCATTGGTGGCTACCAGTTCGGCCAACACCTCTTCGGTTGCAATGATGTGATGTGCCATGCCCTCGGTTTTCTGCACAAGCGTGTCCAGTGTTTTGCCGAGAGTTTCCAGTACATTGGTAAGTGTCGCGAAGTTTGCAATTACCAGTTCTTCAGGACTCATGTCATTGAAGCTGTTGGGAGCTGCCTCTGTTACAGTCGTTTCCTTGGTTGCCTTGCGGCCGGTTTTGCGGGGGCGCGGCTGGGTAGTGGCTTTACGACCTCTTTTTACTGTTTCCTGCGGGCTTGTTTTTGCCATTGTTCGGTTCCTTTCATTACGCGTGTTGGTTTGAAAAAAAGGGTACGGTGTTGACCAAAAACTGCCTTGAAAAAACAATATGATTTTGACTTCGGAACTATAGCATGGAAGCCTGGAAAAATGAACAAATTTTTGTAATTCTGAACAGCTTTGAGCAGGCTTGTTTTCTGATATCGTGTGTGAATAACCGCAAATTATCTGTTGACGATTCGTCAGGATGTTCTATTATTTGCAAATATGTGCTTTTGATTAATGAGCAAATTTACTACATCAGGAGGCAGTTCATGGCATTGCGCATCGCTATCAATGGTTTCGGCAGAATTGGCAGGATGGTTTTCAGAGCGGCTATCAAGGACAAGAACATTGAGATTGTGGCGATCAATGACCTTACCGATGCTGCGACTCTGGCACACTTGCTGAAGTACGATTCGGTTCATGGCCAGTTTTCCGGCAAGGTTGAGCATACCGCCGACAGCCTGATTGTGAACAATAAGAAGGTCAAGATCTTTGCTGTCAGGAATCCGGCCGAGCTTCCGTGGAAGCAGGAAAAGATCGATGTGGTGCTTGAGTCCACTGGTCTGTTCACCGCCCGAGATAAGGCTGCCCTTCACATTCAGGCTGGTGCAAAGAAGGTTGTTATCTCAGCGCCCGCAACCGATGAGGATATCACTATCGTCATGGGCGTTAACGATCACCTCTATGATCCCAAAAAACACAACATCATTTCCAATGCTTCCTGTACAACCAACTGTCTGGCCCCGGTCGCAAAGGTGCTCAACGATGCTTTTGGTATTGAAAAGGGGCTTGTGACCACGGTTCATTCCTATACCAATGACCAGAATATCCTTGACCTGCCCCACAAGGATCTTCGACGCGCCCGTGCTGCGGCCCTGTCAATGATTCCAACAACTACCGGCGCTGCCAAGGCGGTTTCCCTGGTTCTCCCCGAACTTAAGGGCAAGCTGGACGGCATGGCCATCCGTGTGCCGACCCCCAACGTTTCCGTAGTCGACCTGGTTGCTACCCTGAAGAAGAAGACCGATGCTGCCAAGGTTAACGCTGCGCTGAAAAAGGCATCCAGGGGCGCTCTGAAGGGTGTCCTCGGTTTCTGTGAAGAACCGCTGGTGTCAATTGATTATAATGGCAACATCCTCTCTTCGATCGTTGACGCTTCCTGCACCAAGGTGATCGGTGATAATATGGTCAAGGTCATCTCCTGGTACGACAACGAGTCCGGTTTCTCCAACCGTGTCGTCAGTCTGCTCAAGATGATCCGGGATAAACAGTAAAATTCTGAACATGGCTTATGAAGGAAGGGGGGAACGTATCCCCCCCTTTTTTTGTCAGGCAAGCTAATCGCAAGGGAGGCGTCATGCCAGTACGTTTTGTTGATCAGATTGATAATCTTGCAGGCAAAAAGGTTTTTATACGGGTTGACTTCAATGTCCCTCAGGACGATCAGGGCAATATTACTGAAGATACCCGCATTGTTGGTGCACTCCCCACAATCAAATATCTGGTGGAGCAGGGTGCAAAGGTCGTGATTGCCTCCCACCTGGGGCGGCCCAAGGGTGAAAAGAAAGCAAAGTACAGCATGGCGCCTGCTGCCAGACGTCTTGGTGAACTGATGGGTAAGAAAGTGACCCAGGCGCCGGATTGTTTCGGGTCGGAGGTCGACAGCCTGATCGCTGCCATGAAGGCCGGTGACATGTTGATGCTTGAAAACGTGCGCTTTTATCCCGGCGAAGAGGCCAATGATGCGGAGTTTGCCCGCAAGCTGGCTAACGGCTGCGAGGTGTTTGTGAACGATGCCTTTGCCGTGTCCCACAGGGCGCATGCCTCAGTGGAGGCGATTACCCATGTGATTCCTGTCGTTGCTGCCGGTTTTCTGATGCGTGACGAGCTGACCTATTTTGACAAGGCTATGAGCAACCCGGTGCGGCCGCTGGTGGCCATCCTGGGCGGCGCCAAGGTCTCGGGTAAGCTGGAGGTGCTGCAGCAACTGGTCAACAAGGTGGATAAGGTTGTGATCGGCGGCGGCATGGCCTTTACCTTTCTCAAGGCCATGGGCTATGCGGTTGGCAAATCGCTGGTGGAGGATGAACTGATCCCGGTGGCCAAGAAGATCATGGACAAGGCCAGGAAGAGCAACGTCAAATTCTATCTGCCAGTGGATTGCGTCGTTGCCGACTCCTTTGACGCCAAGGCCACCAATTTTGTTACAACCGTGCAGGAGATACCGGAGGGGTGGATGGCTCTGGATATCGGACCGGCGTCGGCAGCCCTGTTTGCAGAATCCCTGCGTGATGCCAAGACCGTCATCTGGAACGGCCCCATGGGCGTATTCGAGATGGATGCCTTCTCCCGCGGTACCTTTGCCGTGGCCGAAGCGGTTGGTAATGCATTTGCCACAACCATTATCGGCGGCGGCGATACCGATTCGGCTGTACGTTGCGCAGGGGTGGAGAACAAGGTCAGCTACATCTCCACCGGAGGCGGTGCATTTCTGGAGCTGCTTGAGGGCAAGGTGCTGCCCGGCGTCAAGGCGCTTGACGTCAAATGCAAAAAATAGGAGGGAGTATGCGTAAGCCTGTAATAGCAGGAAACTGGAAGCTGTTTAAAACAATTCCGGAAGCCGTTGCGATGCTTGGTGAGCTGAAACCCCTGGTGTCCGGCAATACGGCGGTGGAAATCGTGGTTGCCCCGGTATTCACGGCGCTTAGCAAGGCGGCTGGCATGCTGGTCGGCTCTAACATTAATCTGTCGGCCCAGGACTGTTACTGGGAAAGTGAAGGGGCTTTTACCGGTGAGGTCTCACCAGAACTGCTCAAAGATGCGGGCTGCAGTCATGTGATTATTGGCCATTCCGAGCGTCGTCAATTTTTCGGGGAAACCGATGCAACAGTAAACCGTAAGGTCAAGGCAGCGCTGGCTGGTGATCTGGTTGCCATCGTCTGTGTGGGTGAGACACTTGCGGAACGGGAAGGCGGCACAACCTTCAAGGTGATTGAACGCCAAGTTGCCGGGGCTTTGGATGGTCTGGCTGCCGATGTCCTTTCACGTGTGATTGTGGCCTATGAGCCGGTCTGGGCGATTGGAACCGGCAAGACGGCCAGTGAAGAGCAGGCTCAGGAGGTGCATGCCTTTATACGTAACCTCGTGTCCAGGCTTTATGGCGCTGATGTTGCCGGTGGGCTGCGCATACTCTATGGCGGCAGTGTCAAGCCGGAGAATATCAAGGGACTCATGTCGCAGGATGATATTGACGGCGCGCTGGTCGGCGGTGCCAGCCTGAAGGCAGCCTCATTTGCTGACATAGTAAACTACGCTGCCTGACATCTGCCCGGTTTGCTGTTGTTGGCCTGATTAGCCCTTTACAAAACAGCCGGCCATGTGGTAAGAATTTTGATCCATCTAAGGCAGGGGTATCTGAATGACTATTTTTCTTACCATACTACATATTATTGTCAGTTTTATTCTGATTGGTGTTGTCTTGCTGCAATCTGGCAAGGGTGCTGAAATGGGCGCCTCTTTTGGCAGCAGCGGCAGCCAGTCTGTATTTGGCGCCAGCGGCGGCTCTAATGTTCTGACCAAGGTTACGACGTCTGCAGCTGTTATTTTTATGCTGACGTCACTGTTGTTGGCATATGTGTCTGGACTGCCCTCTTCATCCTCAATCATGTCGGACAAGTCGGGTCGTCCTGCAGCAACTGCCCAGGAAAAGTCAGCACAACCGGCAGCGGATAAACAACCGGCTGGTCAGCAGGCACCGGCAAAGGCAAACAAATAATTTTAGCTTGATATCCTGTCTGGCACATGATATACAAAAAAACTCGCTTGAGCGGCATATCGCTTAAGCAGAAACAGCATTCCATGCGGTGGTGGCGGAATTGGTAGACGCACCAGCTTGAGGGGCTGGCGGGGGCAACCTCGTGATGGTTCAAATCCATTCCACCGCACCAATATGAAAGGGCATCCGGATTATCCGGGTGCCCTTTCTGCATTTTTACGCACTGTTTGATTGACGGCCATATTTATACACTGGTTACAGCCTGTTGTCTGACCATATGGATATGTCAAGATTTTTGTGTCGTGGCCTCTGTTTATGCTTGCCATGTATTACCTTGGTTATAGCCATTTGATTGGAATTTAATATTGGTTTGTAATGAAATCGTAGTGTTGTGCTTAGTTTTGTTTTGGCATCTCTTGTGCATTTACCTGGAGTCTCCTGGAATACTACCTTCCGTAGCCACATAACTGCGGTTGTGCCCGGCAGGGTTCTCTCTCCTGGCCCTGTCGGGATTTTTTCATGCGTTGTTCTCTTCGATCCTCTGCTTCAACTTCTGGTAAAGTGCCTTGCCATCCCTGGCTGTAACCTTCTCCTTGTCAATTATTGCCATTGGTCTGTCATCACAGCTGGAACATTTTTTGATGCAGCTTTTGACTTTGATGCTGATATGCGGAAATTCCTGCTTCAGTTGTCTGTATGTTTCACCTTTACCCCGGTTATGTTCACAAAACCTGATTTTCATGGTCATGATCTCCTGGCGGTTTCTATTCTGGCATGTCGCCATGTTTTATAGTGCTGATGATCTGTTGTTATGATATTAGCGCAGCCTCTGGAAAGCTCAAGGCCAGCCGATTTAATGCTGTGAGTCAGTTTGTCTGTCACCTGTAATCGTGATATATAGCTATGAAGATTGCTCCACAATACTTTTTCAGGGCATGATGATTTGCCCGCCGAGAGGTGCTAGCCCCATGTCCAGAGAGTCCGGCAATTTTCAGAAGCTTCACATGCTGATGGAGTTTTCCGCGCTGATCAATGCGTCACTTAAGACAACCCAGATCCGGCAGCGCGCCATTGAAGCTGCCACGCGTCTGCTGGATGCCGATGCTGGCAGTCTGCTGTTGGTAGACATTGAAAGCAGGGAGCTGTTTTTTGAAGTTGTCTCGGGCTCGCATAGTGAACGGCTGAATGAGATTCGACTGGGTATCGGCCAGGGCATTGCCGGGTGGGTAGCAGAGCATAATCAGTCTGTAATTATTGATGATGCCCAGCAAGATCCAAGGTTTTTCCGCCATGCCGACCTGGTTACGTCCTATGAAACCCGCAGTGTTGTGGCGGTACCCGTGTGTGTCGACGATCAGGTCATCGGGGTACTGGAGGCAATCAACAAGCGCAACGGTGTTTTCTCTGAAGATGATCGTGACTTGCTCACATCACTGGCGCACCAGGTGGCGCCTGCCATTGAGAACGCCCGGCTTTTCGAATTGCTGCGAGACAGTTTCTACGGCGTCAGCATGGCGTTTGTCGAAGCGCTGGAAAAAAGGGATGCCTATACTGGCGGTCATACCCAGCGGGTTAGCCGCTATTGCCTTGAGATTGGTTCGCGACTGGGGCTGGATGAAAAGACGATGGAGTCACTCTGGCTGGCCTCCATACTGCATGATATCGGCAAGATCGGGGTTTCTGACAGTGTGCTTCAGAAAAATGGACGGCTGGATAATCAGGAGTTTGTTGCCATGTGCCAACACTCCGAATATGGAGCGGAGATACTGAGCCATATCAGGTCACATCGTGCTGTGGTGCCCGGTGTGCGCAGCCATCATGAGAAATATGACGGATCGGGTTACCCGGACAGCCTTGCTGGTGATGAAATACCGTTGATTGCCAGGATTATCGCGGTTGCAGATGCCTTTGATGCCATGACGTCGGATCGTCCCTACCGCCGGGCGCTTTCCCAGAAAGAGGCGATGGAAGAGCTGATCCGCTACAAGGGGATCCAGTTTGACTCGCAGCTGGTCGATGTGTTCGTGGCTGCCCACACCGGAGATTGATCAGGGATTGCGGCGGGAAAGCCTTAATACCATCAGGCTGCCAAGCAGGAACATGGGCAGACTGAGCATCTGTCCCATGGAGAAAAACTGCATAATGAAGCCGATCTGGGGATCCGGCTGACGGACAAACTCCACGATAAAACGGAACAGGCCATAACCGGCGCAAGCGGTCCAAGTGGCGATGCCGTCCACAGGAATGCGCCGTGCTGCAAAACGGACAATGAAAAACAGCAGCACCCCTTCCAGCAGACACTCATAGAGTTGTGACGGGTGACGGGGCAGGGGCCCCGCACCTGGAAACACAATACCCCACGGCAGATCTGTTACCCGACCGTACAACTCACCATTGATGAAATTCCCGATTCTGCCCAGACCAAGCCCGATGGGTGCGCATTGAGCCACCATGTCGTTGAGCGCGAAGAAAGGGAGCTGTTTTTTGCGTGAATAGATGTGGAAGGCGGTTATGACCCCCAGCATGCCGCCATGGAACGACATGCCGCCCTGCCAGATAGCCAGTATCTGGAGGGGGTGATCCAGATAATTGGCCAGGTCGTAGAACAGGACATAGCCAATCCTGCCGCCCAGGATAACACCGCCAGCGCCGTAAAAGAGCAGATCGGCAATGTCGTCCGTGCTGAGCGGCAGTTTCTTTCTGCGGGCTTCGGCCCGCAGAAAGAAGAAACTGACCACAAAGGCAATCATGTACATCAGGCCGTACCAGCGGAACTGGATTGGTCCCAGACGCAAAAAGACCGGGTCAATGGACGGAAAATGCATGGTCTGCGGCTGTCCTCTCTATTTGCCAGGGCAGCACGATGCGCTGCTGGTGCGCATGTGCAGTGGTTTGATAAAGCTGGCTTCGGTGGCGCTCCGGATCTCTTCAACCACATCGGCTGGTACGGCCGAATCCAGGGTCAGGATAACCATGGCCTCGCCCCGTTTTTCGCTCCGGCCCAGATTCATGGAGGCGATATTGATGTCATGGGCGCCCATGATGGTGCCAATCCTGCCGATCATGCCTGGTCTGTCTGCGTAATGCAGCAGCAGCATATGTTCTTCCGGTGTGAAGTCAACGGCGAAATTACGCAGCTGCACTATGCGGGGCGCACCTTCAAAGAGGGTGCCTGCCACCCTGCGCCTTGAACCGCCAGCCTCGATGGTCAGGGTCAGCGCATTGGAATAAGCATCAATCCGTGCGTTTTTATCCTCTTCGACAGTCATGCCGAGCTGTTCAGCGATCAGGGTGGCGTTGACCATGTTGACATCCTGGTCGAGTTTGTGGTTGAGCAGTGCGCAGAGGCCGGTAACGGTGATGGGTGTGCAGTCGTAGTGGGCGATGTTGCCGCCGTATCCGAAGGTCACTTTTTCGATATTTCTGTCCATCAACTGGCTGCCGAACTCGCAGATCACGCGCATTAGTCCGAGGTAGGGACGCATCTGATCCATCAGCTCCAGGTCGAAGCGCGGAATGTTTACCGCGTTGCCCATCGGCTGATCATCCAGATAGTTGATGATCTCTCTGGAAACGTCGATGGCCACGTTGACCTGGGCTTCAAAGGTATTGGCTCCCAGATGCGGGGTTACAATCATTCTGTTGCTGGCGATCAGTTGTTTGAGCAGTTCCGAATTGGGAGGTTCCTTGCTCCAGACGTCAAAGGCTCCACCGGTCACCTTGCCAGTAGCAAGGTTGTCCAGCATGGCCTGCTCGTTGACAATGCCGCCGCGGGCTGCGTTAACGATGATGACGCCGCTTTTCATCAGTCCGAATTCGCGTGGGCCGATCATGTCGTTGGTCTCATCATTGAGCGGTGTATGCAGGGTGATAATGTCGCTGTGCTTGCACAGCTCATCCAGTGATACCAGCCTGACCCCCAGCTCATTGGCCCTCTTGACTGAAACATAAGGGTCGCATGCCAGCACCTCGCATTCGAATGCCTTGAGGCGCGTTGCCACGCGACCACCCACCTTGCCGAGGCCGATCACGCCGGCAACCTTGTCTTTAAGTTCATAGCCGGTAAACGGGCCGCGTTTCCACTCTCCCGCCTTGAGGCTGGCGTTGGCAGCCGGGATGTTGCGGCAGAATGAAAGCAGCAGTGCCATGGCGTGTTCAGCGGCGCTATTGGTGTTGCCGAACGGTGCGTTAACGACAATGACACCCTTGCTGCTGGCGTAATCCACATCCACATTGTCGATGCCGACCCCGGCGCGGGCAACGATCTTGAGCCTCTTGCCAGCGTCCAGTACGTCCTTGTCAACGGTCGTACCGCTGCGGGTGATAATGACATCATATTCCGGCAATATGGCGAGCAGTTCCTCTTTGGACAGGTTAAGCCTTTCGTCGAGCTGGATGCGCGGATCCTGGGTGAGCAGCGCCAGCCCTTCCGGTGATACCTCGTCAGTTACGATAACCTTCATGTGAAAACCTCGATCGTGATTTTTAAAAAATGAATACTAGTACCTCGGTATGCAAAAAGCAAGTGCCGGCAGTACACTGTTTTCCGCATCTGTTGATTTTGTGCGGTGAGTGGGATATTGTTTTTACCTGATTTCAAACAGTGGGAAGGTGTCGTGAACAGCAAACCCTTATTTCATATCGTTCTGGTAGAACCTGAGATTCCGCCCAATACCGGCAACATCGCCAGGCTCTGTGCCGCTACTGGCACTGTGCTGCATCTGGTGGAACCGCTGGGTTTTTCCATTGATGACCGTCAGTTAAAGCGGGCCGGACTTGATTATTGGAAGAGTGTGGATGTGCGCCTCTGGTCCGGTCTTGACCAGTTGATGTCTTCCTTTCCGGCCAGCCGCTTTTTTTATCTGAGCACCAAGGCCGGTAAAAGCTACCTGTCGGCTGAATTTCAGTCCGGTGACTTCATCGTTTTCGGCAAGGAAACCAAAGGGTTGCCGGAAGATCTGATCAGCTCAAATCCCGAGACCGCCATCACGATTCCCATGCCGTCAGGTGCCGTGCGCAGCCTGAATCTTTCCACATCGGCCGGTATTGTGCTTTACGAGGCGTTGCGCCAGACGGGCAGGATTGTTTGATGCCCGCTCCCGGCAGTAATTATGGTTATCTGACCGCAGATTTGGCCGGTACGGGTGGCACCATCAAGGATTCAAACGATGATTTTCGGGTCACCGAGCTGCCGGCCTATCAGCCCTGCGGCGAAGGGGAACATGTTTATCTGACCATTGAAAAAATCGGGCTGACCACCCTGGAGGCCGTCCGCAGGATTGCTGCTGCTACGGGCGTGCCGGAAAGGGAGATCGGTTATGCCGGCATGAAGGATGCCGTCGGAGTTACGATTCAAACCCTGTCGCTGCCCCGCGTACGTCCGGAAACCGTGACCGGCTTGCAGTTACCTGGTCTTACTGTGCTGTCGGCAGTCCGGCATATCAACAAACTGCGGTTGGGCCATCTCAAGGGCAACCGTTTTCGTGTTGTGGTGCGCGGTGTTTGCGGCTGCCATGCATCAACCATTGAATCGATCATGGAAACCCTCCGGGAACGGGGCGTACCCAACTGGTTTGGCTACCAGCGCTACGGCATCCAGGGTAATTCGCACCTGATCGGCAGTGCCATGCTGCGCCGGGATTGGCGTCTGGCTGTTGATCGGCTGATTGGCGATCCGGCTGCGGTGGCAGATGCGGATTGGCAGGCAGCGATCCTCTGTTATCAGCAGGGGGATTTGCGGGGGTCGCTTGACAGGATGCCCCGTCACTGCCGCAGCGAGCGTGATGTGTTGCAGCGCCTGTTGTCACGGCCTGACAATTGGGAAAAGGCCTTTGCTGCGGTCGACCGTCGGCTGATGAAGCTGTACCTGTCGGCCTGCCAGTCGGCCCTGTTCGACCATACGGTCAGTATGCGTCTGTCTGAATTAGATCGGCTCTGGTTGGGGGATCTGGCCTTCAAGCACGTCAACGGCGCCTGCTTTGCTGTTGAAGACCCTCAGGCCGAGGCCCTGCGGGCGGCCAGTCTGGAGATATCACCCAGTGGCCCCATGTTCGGGCCGGGCATGAAACAACCGGAAGGCAAACAGTTTCAGCTGGAACAGCAGGTGCTTGCCGAGGCCGGTATGACCATGCAGGATTTCAGCCCGGTGGGGGGACTGAAGCTGAACGGGGAACGACGCCCGATGAGAGTGCCGTTGGGAGAGCCGGAGTGGCGTTTGGCGGGCAGTGATCTGCTGCTGGAGTTCAGTCTGCCCAGGGGCAGCTATGCCACTTCCGTGCTGCGCGAATTCACAAAAAATTTCTGAAGATAAAGGAACTTGCCCACATGAATGAAAAACAGAGCCTGATCGATACCCATGCCCACATCTATTACAAGGATTACGAAGGGGATTTTGAAGCCATGCTGGAGCGTGCCAGGGAGGCTGGCGTGGAGGCTATCCTGGTGGTTGGAACCGATCTGGACTCCAGCCGAGCGTCGGTTGCGCTGGCAGAGAAATATGCGCAACTGTATGCCGCCGTAGGCGTACACCCCCATGACGCAGCTGAGGTAACGGAGGATGTGGTTAAAGCTATACGTGAGCTGGCGCTCTCGAGTGAAAAGGTGGTTGCCATCGGCGAGATAGGACTGGATTTCTATCGTGACCGCTCCCCTCGGGATGTGCAGGAGCAGGTCTTTCGCCGTTTTCTGCAGTTGGCCGACGAACTGGGCAAGCCGGTGATCATCCATGACCGGGACGCCCATGGAAGGATTCTGTCGATCCTGCGAGAGGAGAAGGTCAGACAGGGGGTGCTGCACTGTTTCTCTGGTGATGCGGCCATGGCGGCCGAGGTGATTGCCATGGGTTTCCACATCTCCATACCCGGTACGGTCACCTATCCGGGTAGTCAAGCTCTGCATGATGTGGTTCGCGCCACAGGCATCGAACACCTGCTGGTGGAGACCGACTGCCCGTATCTGACGCCGGTGCCGTTCCGCGGCAAACGCAACGAGCCGGCCCATGTCGCCTTGGCGGCCGGCAGGGTGGCGGAGCTGAAAGGACTGACCATGGAGGATGTGGCCCGTATCACCACCAAAAATGCCGGAGACCTGTTCGGCATTCGCCTGTGGGATCAGTCGGCCAAGATCGCCTACCGGATCAGGAACTCGCTCTACCTGAATATCACCAACCGCTGTTCCAACCGTTGTACCTTCTGTGCCAAGTTCGATGACTTTACGGTCAAGGGCCACAACCTGCTTTTACAGCGTGAACCGGATTTCGACGAGGTGATGGCGGCCATTGGTCAGCCGGCTGCCGAGATAGCCGAGGTTGTGTTCTGCGGCTATGGAGAGTCCCTGATCAGGCTCGATCTGGTTAAACAGGTGGCGGCAGCCCTCAAACAACGCGGTTACAGCATCAGGATCAATACCGACGGGCAGGCCAATCTGGTGCATGGCCGCAACATACTGCCGGAACTGTCCGGTCTGGTTGATTGCGTTTCAGTCAGTCTGAATGCCCCCGACGCTGAAACCTATCTCCGCATCTGCAAGACCCCCTTTGGGGTGGCCGGTTTTCAGGGGGTCTGTGATTTTATCTGCCAGGCCGGCCAGTATATTCCGCAGGTTGTCGCCAGCGCTGTGACATTACCAGGGGTGGATGTTGCGGCTTGCCGCCGGCTGGCCGAAGAGCTGGGGGCGGTTTTCAGGCAGCGGGAATACGAAGAACTGGGCTGAGGTCTTGTCGGCGTTTTTTTGCTTGTTGCCTTGTGACAGCAGATTATCCTGGCTCCTGGTGTTATGGTTTTTTTCATACTGATTCGCCATGGCAGTTGCTTTTGCTCCGGTCTGCATTATGATTCTGTCAATACGGGCAGCGAGTTACTCGCAACATCAGTCGGGAGGTGTCTGTTTTGACCATTGAGCAGGCGTTCGGGCATGTGATCAGGAAGCTCAGGAAGGAGCTGATGATCTCGCAGGAAAAACTGGCGTTTGCAAGCATGCTGGATCGCACCTTTATTTCCGCCCTGGAGTGTGGTCGCAAGCAACCGACGCTGGTCACCATCTTTCAGCTGGCAGGCGCCTTTAATGTGCCGGTCTCCAAGATCCTGTATGAGGTCGAGCTGCTGCTCAGATGTAACAACGTATCCCTTCGGGAAAGCATTTATTCATCAATTCGGCAATATCCGGCATGGAGTGGCGAGATGAGCAATAAAACCCTGGAATCCAGCAGGCAGTATTTTGGTGCCGAGACGATCCTGATCGTGGACGACGAGCAGATGATTCTGAGCATGTTTGACGAATTTCTGAGCGAGTTTGGATACACCGTGTTCAAGGCCGTTGACGGCATGCATGCCCTGGAGATATTCAGGGAAAGGTGCGACGACATCAAGCTGGTGGTGATGGATGTGATCATGCCCAGACTCGACGGGGTCAAGGCATACAAGGAGATGGCCAAGATCAGGCCGGACGTGAACGTCCTGTTCATGAGCGCATATTCGGCCAACTGCTTTGAGGGATTCAACGCCGGTTCCAATTTTGTCAGGAAGCCGATCAGTCCTTACGATCTGGTTGGCAAGGTGCGGGAGTGTATTGATTTGAAAAACAACTGACAGGCCTGCTGACTGACGATCAAACACAGAAAAGGGCCCCTGCTCAATCGGCAGGGGTCCTTTTTCTATTTCAGAGCCTATTTCTGGCTGGATATGTAGGTTCGGATACCTTCCATGATTCCTTCCGCATTCAGCTCCAGATAGGATTGTTTCTTCAGGCGGGCCTCCTCCTGGCTGTTGCTGAGGAAGGCCACTTCGACCAGTATGCTTGGCATGCTTGCGCCTACCAGCACATAGAAAGGGCCCTGTTTGACCCCCAGATTCTTGACATCGCCATATTTACTGCGGACCTTCTTGTAAAGCGCCTTCTGGATGTCCTCTGCAAGGTGTGCTGAATCGTTGAGCTTGTAGTTGGCCATCAGATCGAACAGGATGGCCTGCAGCACACTGACCTTTTCCAGCGAGGTGCCGTTTTCCTTGGCGGCCAGTTGGGCTGATTTTTCTGTTTTGGCCAGGTTCAGGTAATAGGTCTCAATGCCAGATGCGTTGCGGTTGGCAGCGGCATTGGCATGCACGGAGACAAACAGGTCGGCATTGACCTTGTTGGCGATGGCTGTGCGCTCTTCCAGCGGTATGAAAACATCGGTGGAGCGGGTCATGACCACATCCAGGCCCAGTTCCTCCCTGGCCAGTTCACGCAGTTTCAGCGCGATGTCAAGGACGACGTCCTTCTCCTGCAACCCGCTGGGACCGACGGCTCCAGGATCGTGTCCGCCGTGGCCTGCATCGATCACGATTCGCCTGATCTTTGTGATCACCGGTTTTTTGGCCGGTTTGGGCCTGGCGGCTGCCAGGATGGGTGGGGTGGTGGCAGTCCCCTGTGCCGGTGCGGCCTTTTTGTCAACCAGCGGTTCGACCCTGGCGGTCAGTGACTCCTCCAACCGGGCAATCTCGCTGCGTCTCTCGCCGCGCACGTCGATGATCAGTCGGGCCGGGTTGGAGAGGGGAAACACCTTGAAGTCCTTGATGTTGACCGTATCCAGCACTACCCGGACCACATCCTTTTGATACTGGCCTACCCGGGCGCCTTTCAGCAGCCCGTCGCCAATGGTAATGTCGCGCGCGGTCTTGCCGAGACGGCAGCGGTTGATGTCAATATAAACCCTTCCCGGCTGGTCGGGAGCCCCCTTGACCAGATCGTGTACCTCCCAGGTGACATCATGATTCAGTTCGATGGATATGCGGGTGTAATCCGGGTTGGACCAGTGGCGCATGTCGTTCAACACAGCCAGCGGGCGGCTGGCGGCGGTTTGTTCGACCGGCGCCGGTTTGCGGACCTTCTTTTTCTTCTTTTTGGCTGCGTCGGCATGCATGGGCAGCAGCAGTACGATCAGCAACAGTGAAATTATGGAAAGCAGGTATTTGCGCATCTGTCGTTGGACCCTGGGTAGTAAAAGGATTTATGCAGCCGAATCTATAACATCTCAAGCACATCTTCAACCGAATAGAGCTTTGGCAGCAAAAAACGCGTGTTCATTCAAAGTGCAAGCAATGGCCTGTCACGCCATCCGTTTCAACTCATCCAGCAGGTTCAGCGCCTCCAGCGGGGTGATGGTGGAGACATTGATCTTCTTCAGCCGCTGGCGCAGCAGGTCCTCGGATGTCTCGAACAGGGTAAACTGGCCTGTCTCCGCTTGTCGCCCCGGTTTGCGGCTCTTGGCCAGCCTGGGGGCGCCTTCCTCGAACTCACCGTTTTCCAGATTTTGCAGGATCTCCTTGGCCCTGTCGATAATATCGGCCGGCATGCCCGTCAGCCGGGCCACCTGGATGCCGTAGGAATGTGAGGCACCGCCCGGTATGATGGTGCGCAGGAAGATGACCTGATCGTTCCATTCCCGGACCGCCACGGTGTAGTTTTTGATGCGTGCACGGGTTGTGGCCAGCTCGGTCAGTTCGTGGTAATGGGTAGCGAACAGCGTGCGGGAACGGCAGGCCGGGTTGTCGTGGATGTACTCGGCCACCGCCCAGGCGATGGAGACGCCGTCGAAGGTGGATGTGCCGCGCCCGATCTCGTCCATGACGATCAGGCTCCTGGGGGTGGCGTTGCGCAGGATGTTGGCCGCCTCCATCATCTCCAGCATGAAGGTAGACTGGCCGCGGGCCAGGTTGTCCCCGGCGCCGACGCGGGTGAAGATGCGATCGCTAATGCCGATTTGTGCGGAAGAGGCCGGGACGAAGCTGCCGGCCTGGGCCATCAGTACGATCAGGGCCACCTGGCGCATATAGGTAGATTTACCGGCCATGTTGGGACCGGTAATCATCAGGATCTGGTTGTCGTCTCCGTCCAGCAGGGTGTCGTTGGGGACAAAGCGCTCCCCCAGCTTCATGGATTCAATCACCGGGTGGCGGCCGTCACGGATGTCGATGATGTTGTCCTCATCCACCTGCGGTTTGCAGTAGTTGCGTTCCTCGGCCACGCTTGTCAGCGAGATGAGCACATCCAGGCTGGCCAGGGCATCTGCCGTGCGGGCGATGCGCGGCCCTTCTGCGGCCACCTGTTCCCTGATCCCCTGGAATAGCGCGTATTCGATGTCGCAGATGCGGTCTTCCGCCCCCAACACCTTTTCCTCGTAATTCTTCAACTCTTCAGTGATGTAACGCTCGGCGTTGGCCAGGGTCTGACGGCGAATATAGTCCGGCGGCACAGACGCCAGGTTGCTTTTGGTGATTTCGATGGAATAGCCGAAGACCCGATTGTAGCGGATCTTAAGTGTTGAAATGCCGGTGCGGGCGCGCTCCTGCGCCTCCAGACGGGCAATGAAGCCTTTACCTTCGCTGCTGATGTTACGCAGTTCGTCCAGCTCTGCATGATAGCCGGGGGCGATGATGCCGCCTTCCCGCAGCGAGAACGGCGGATTTTCGATGATGCCGTTGCCGATGAGGCGGCGCAGGTCGTCCAGCGGGTCGATTTCGGCTGCCAGCGCACAGAGCAGGGAGCTTTGCAGCGAGGCCATCTGTTCCAGCAGTGGGGGGATCTGCTGCAGTGAGTCATGCAGGGCGCGCAGGTCGCGGGCCGATGCGGAAGCCATGCCGATGCGGCTGTTAAGTCGTTCCAGGTCGGCAATGCTGCGCAGCCCAGTGAGCAGCTCATCACGGATGGAGGCTGCCTCCAGCAGTTCCTCCACCGCATCCAGGCGGCAACGGATCGGTTCCAGACCCACCAGCGGATAGCTGAGCCACTGCTTGAGCCGGCGGGCACCCATGGCGGTTGCGGTACGGTCCAGGCAGCCCAGCAGCGAACCGGATTTGCGCCCTTCGGCCATGGTGGCGGTGATTTCCAGGTTGCGGCGCGTGGCCGGGTCCAGCGTCAGGTGCTCTTTATGCTCATAGACCTTGATCTCGCGGATGTGCGGGATGGCAGACTTGCGGTTTTCCTTGAGGTAATGCAGAGCGGCCCCGGCGGCAATCAGCCCGGCCGGCATGGCCTCTATTCCCAATGCCTCGGCGGAGGCGGCGCCGAACTGTCCGCAGAGCAGCGAGGTGCAGTAATCCTTTTCATAAACCCAGCCCGCTGTGCGGGAAACGATGCGTTCGCCGATTAGTTCGCGCATTTCGTGCGGCAATGTGTCCTGAGCAATTCCATCCGCCAACAACACTTCACGTGGATTGACGCCCACCGCTTCTGAAGCGGCGGCAACGGTGCCAAGCTGGGTTACCCGGAATTCGCCGGTGGACAGGTCCAGCCAGGCGATACCCCACTGCTGGTCATCGCCCTGGTGCAGGGAGAGCAGATAGTTGTTTTCGTCCGGCTGCAGGCTTTCCGATTCGATCAGCAGACCGGGGGTGACTACTCGGATCACCTCGCGCCGCACAATGCCCTTGGCCTGCTTGGGGTCTTCCACCTGTTCGCAGATGGCGACCTTGAGGCCGTTTTCGATCAGCTTAGCGATATAAGGAGTGGCGGAATGGAACGGTACGCCACAGAAAGGGATCTCGTCGCCGCTGCCCTTGTTGCGCGAAGTGAGGGTGATGTCCAGGAGGCGCGACGCCACCAGAGCATCATCCAGAAACATTTCGTAGAAATCGCCCATGCGGAAAAAGAGGATCGCATCGGGATAGCCCGATTTGATCTCCAGGTATTGTTTCATCATGGGGGTTAGTTCAGCCATGTGCCGCCAGTTTCCTTTAGGTTGTTTATGGATTGGTGGAGCTTGATCAGGGGCGATAATGTAGCAGAAAAAGCGCCCTGGTGTAAACCGCTGCTTCCTGTTGTTCCCCGACGCTCAGTGTGTCCAGTGCAACGGGCTGCCGAAAGCGGCGCAGGAACTTTTGGGCGCCACGGTCAAGCAGCGGGGTGTCATGACCCAGGCGTGGCAGCACAGAGGTTTTGCCGGGCCAAAGGCTGTTGACGCAGCCTTGCAGGCAGGGGTTCAACAGTAGACAGGTGCCCTCAGTCGGGCGGCAGGGGCCGCTGTTGTCCCGCCCCAGAAAGACGACAAAATTGCCGGGCGACTCCCTGCGAGCCTCCATCTCCCGGAGCCGCGCAATCTCTTCAACGGGATTTTCCAGCGCACCGTGATGGGCGAACAGCAGGGGTGTGAGGCCGGCTCCATGCATCAGTTCCAGCAGCTCGTCAATGCAATAGCTTTTTACGCAGGGGTGCAGCAGGGCATCGGCCATGCCGGATGATGAGCGCATCTCGAAAGAACTGCGCACAAAACTGTGCAGGCGTGATCCGGGTCTGGCCCTGGAAAGCAGCTGTCTGGCTGATGCCACATCCCGTATGCCCAGCATGGCAAACGCGCGCCGGATGGAGTCCTCTTCTTGCCGGGCGTAGCGGCTGTAGACCATCAGGCGGATGATGCCATGCTCTGCCAGACGATCAGTCAGCGCTTTAAGCCCAACCAGGGGCTCCTGCAGGTGGTGGATCACGCCGTAGGCATCGATCAGGCCGTAGGCTCCCGGGCAGGCCGCCGGGTCGAGCAGATCTCCGCGGTGGAATCTGACGTTGCGGATGGCGTGCAGCAGGCAGTGCAAACGGGCGCGCCTGAGGTTTGCCGCTGAAAGGTCAAGGGCGGTGATACGGATATCCGGGTTGGCAACAGCAAAGGGGTAGGGGGCAAAGCTGCCGCAACCGGCGATCAGGATATGTTGGTCGGACTTGGTCGGCAGTTGGCCGTTGAAACGCGCCCAGAGGGCGCTCAGGTTGAGGGCATAGCTATCGCAGCGCCTGACCGATGCCAGCAGCGGATAGTGCGGGTAGGGGTGGGTTTCGTAATGCAGGCGCACCGTGTTTTCCATGGCTGGGAATGTATCAGCAATGGCTGCAGGAAACAATAGCGCTGCGGCAAGTTTTCTGTTTACTCATATAGTGAATCTGATAATATAAACAGGTTTTTTACAGAACAGGGGGCGCTTAAGGGATGGGGAAGAAGGCGGTTGTGCTGTATAGTGGCGGTCTTGATTCTACTACCTGTCTGGCGATTGCCAGGGATCAGGGGTTTCAGCCTTATGTCATGAGTTTTTCCTATGGACAGCGCCACAGCCATGAACTGAAGGTGGCCCGGGACAACGCAAAACCGTTGGGCGCAGTAGAACATATGGTGGTTGATTTTGACCTGCGCCTGATGGGGGGCAGCGCCCTGACTGCCGACGTAGCTGTGCCCAAGGATGGTGTGGGCAGCGATATACCGGTTACCTATGTGCCGGCCCGCAATACCATCTTTCTTTCCTTTGCACTGGGGTGGGCCGAGGTGCTGGGGGCCTTCGATATCTTCATCGGCGTTAATGCCCTGGATTATTCCGGCTATCCCGACTGCCGTCCCGAATATATCGCCGCCTTTGAAAAGACCGCCAATCTGGCCACCAGGGCCGGTGTGGAGGGGGACGGCCATTTCAGGATACATGCCCCTTTGATAAATTTGACCAAGGCCGCGATCATCAAGACCGGCGTGACCCTGGGTGTGGATTATGGTCGCACCCACTCCTGCTATGATCCTTCGCCGGAGGGGCTTTCCTGCGGACGCTGCGATTCATGCCGGCTGCGGCTAAAGGGGTTTGCCGAGGCCGGCATGGTTGATCCGCTCAGCTATCAGGGCGGATACTGATGATCTGAACCTGTTGCGAGATCCACAGATTTTTGATTTCCCTGCGAATTTACTCCCCTGCCACTGCATGCACAGATCCCTTTTGATTGAGGTTTGAATGAGCGCATTTACCAATATCCTTAGCGGCAAGATCCGTCTGCCTACGCCTCCGGCGATTGCCATCAAGATCCTGGAGACGGTCAGGAAGGATGATTTTTCCTTCAAGGAACTGGCCCGTGTAATCGAGTCCGACCCGGCGCTGGCGGCGCGGGTGCTGCGCATGGCCAACTCGTCCTATTATCCGGTCGGTCCGGTGAAAAACATTGAAAAGGCCCTCTCGGTGCTGGGCACCCAGTCGGTGCAGAATATTGCCCTGTCTTTCGTGATCGTAACCGAATTCAAGCCGGAATCGACCGATGTGTTCAACCCTGACCTGTTCTGGAGGCGGGCAATCACATCCGCGGTCGCGGCGGACATGGTTGCCAGGCTGGTTGGCTACAAGGGTGACGATATCTTCATCATTGCCCTTTTGCAGGATATCGGCATCATGGTGCTTTTGACCTGCCGCCACAAGGAATACCTGCGGGTATTCTCCCAGCGCGGGCAGGATGGAAGGACGCTCTGCGAGCTGGAGGAGGAGGCCTTCGGATTCGACCATCAGGAGCTGGGTTACGAGATGCTCAAACGCTGGGACCTGCCCGAAGATATCTACGGTCCGATCTGCTACCATCACAACGAGACCATGCCCGATCTGTACAAGCAGCAGCGTGATATTATCCATGTTGCCAATGCGCTTTCCTCTTTTTACAATTGCGGCAAGGATGTGGACAAGATCCGGCTGGGCAAGTCAATCCTGGATAGTGCCTTTGGTCTGACCGGCAATAAGGTCGACAAGCTGATTGAAGATGTGGCCAAGAGTACTCTTGACCTTCTGGGCACATTCGAGATACCGCCCGACTCAATGAAGCCGTTTTCAGAGATATTGCAGGAGGCCAATGAAGAGCTGGCCAATCTGTATGACTCCTATGAGCTGCGGGTAATTGAGCTGAAGCATGCCAAGGAAAAGGCCGAACGGCTGGCCAAAGAACTACGCAAGGCCTATGAGACGCACAAGGAGATGGCCTACAAGGACGGATTGACGAATATCTACAATCACCGTTATTTCCAGGAATCCCTGGAACATGAATTTCTGAGGGCCAAGCGTTACCAGAGGAGCTTTTCTCTGATACTGCTGGATGTGGATGACTTCAAGTATATCAATGATACCTATGGCCATACCGTCGGCGATCTGGTGCTGATCAATCTGGCCCGCACGCTGCAGCACAGTGTGCGGGTTACGGACAACGTGGCCCGCTATGGCGGTGAGGAATTTGCCGTAATCCTGCCCGAAACCGATATGGAGCATGCCGCTGTCGTGGCGGAAAACATACGCAGCGCGGTGGAGGAACTGGAGACAACGGTGGACAGTTACACCATCAAGCTGACCGTCAGCCTGGGGATTTCCAGTTTTGACGCAACCAGGCACAAAAACCGGCAGGCCATGGTCAACATGGCTGACAAGGGGCTGTATATGGCCAAAAACGGCGGCAAAAACCGGGTCTGCGCGGTCAAGTAAGCCTTTGCATTCATGCAGTCAAAACAACAGGCGCATCCATTGCTGGATGCGCCTGTTGTTTTGTGGTCAATGCGTGTAGTGCGGTCAGGCTTGGGCCGGCTTGTAGGAGGCCTGAACCGAGGTGATGGCAACCACGTTGACGATGTCGTCAGCCGAGCAGCCGCGGGAAAGGTCGTTGACCGGCCGTGCCAGCCCCTGGATCACCGGACCGATGGCGTCGGCGCCGGCAAAGCGTTCCACCAGCTTGTAGCCGATGTTACCGGCGTCCAGATTGGGAAAGATCAGCACGTTGGCGCGACCGGCTACCCTGCTGTCGGGTGCCTTGCGGTCGGCTACGGAAGGGAACAGGGCCGCATCCAGTTGCAGTTCTCCGTCGATCTGCAGGTCTGGGCGCATGCGGTGGGCGATCTCCAGGGCCTGGATGACTTTGTCACAGTCCGGATGGCTGGCGCTGCCTTTGGTGGAGAAGGAGAGCATGGCTACTCGCGCTTCCACATCCAGGAAGGTTTTAAAGTTGTCAGCAGTGGCAATGGCAATTTCTGCCAGGGCCTGGGCATCCGGGTTGGGGTTTACGGCTGAATCGGCGAAAAAAACCACCCCGTTTTCCCCGAAGAGCGGGTTGCGAGTGACCATCAGGAAAAACGATGATACGGTTTTGATGCCTTTGGCCGGTCCAACGGTTTGAAAGGCGGCCTTGAGCACATTGCCGGTGGTACAGGTGGCACCGGCGACCTCTCCGTCGGCATCCCCGCTGCGTACCATCATGCCGGCGAAGTAGAGGTTGTCCGCTTCGGTCAGCAGTTTGCGCGCCTCTGCCTCGGTCATGCCTTTCGATTTGCGCAGTTCAGTATAGTCAGCCACATACTGATCCAGTTTTGGTGATGTGCTGGGATTGACCAGTTCGACCCCCTCCAGTGATATGCCTCTGGTATCGGCATCGGATCGGATTTTGTCCGGATCGCCCAGCATGATTAGCCGGGCCAGTTTCTGGTGCGCCACCTTTTCGGCGGCGGCCAGCATGCGCATATCATAGCTCTCGGGTAGAACCACTGTCTGGAGATTTCTGTGCGCCTTCTGCTTGATCTGTGTAATCAATCCCATTGTTTCACCTTTACATGAAATATATGCGTACCGCCCATGGCGGCCCGTAGCATTGAAGCGTCCAAACCGGATTTGTTTTCAGAATTGCATGTCCATGGCCTGGGCCACGGTGTGCATATCCTTGTCACCGCGGCCGGACAGACAGACTACGATGCTGGCGTCCCTGGGCATGGTGGGGGCCAGTTTGGTCAGGTGGGCAATGGCGTGGGAGGATTCCAGCGCCGGGATAATGCCCTCTTCCTCTGCCAGCAGCCTGAATCCGGCCAGCGCCTCATCATCGGTGATGGAGACATATTCGGCCCGGCCGGTCTTTTTCAACCAGGCATGCTCCGGCCCGACCCCCGGATAATCCAGGCCGGCTGAGATGGAATGGGCAGGCAGGATCTGGCCGTCTCGATTTTGGAGCAAATAGGTCAGGTTGCCGTGCAGGATTCCCGGTGTTCCACCGCAGAGTGGCGCGGCATGCTGACCGCTTTCCAGGCCGTAACCGGCTGCTTCCACACCGACCAGTCTTACAGATGGTTTGTTGATAAACGGATAAAACAGGCCCAGAGCGTTGCTGCCGCCGCCGACACAGGCCAACAGGCAGTCCGGCAGCCGCCCTTCCTTCTGCTTGTGCTGCCGGGCGACTTCCTTGCCGATTACAGACTGAAAGTCGCGCACCATCATCGGATAGGGGTGGGGGCCGGCCACGGTGCCGATCACATAGAAGGTGTCACGGATGGTGGTGACCCAGTTGCGCATGGCCTCGTTCATGGCGTCCTTCAACGTGGCGGTGCCGGCGGTGACCGGTGTGACCTTGGCGCCGAGCAGTTTCATGCGGAAGACGTTCTGGGACTGGCGGCGGGTATCTTCTTCACCCATGAATACCTCGCACTGCATGCCGAACAGGGCGGCAATGGTGGCGGTCGCCACGCCGTGCATGCCGGCTCCGGTCTCGGCTATGACGCGCTGTTTGCCCATGCGTTTTGCCAATAGGCCCTGGCCAATGGTGTTGTTGACCTTGTGGGCGCCGGTGTGGTTCAGGTCTTCCCGTTTGATGTAGATCCGGGCGCCGCCCAGCTTGCGGGTCAGGCGTTCGGCAAAGTACAACGGGTTGGGACGGCCCACATAATCACGCAGGTAGTATTCAAACTCCTGCTTGAACTCACGGTCATTGCGGTAGTGGGCATAGGCCTGTTCCAGTTCATCCAGCGCAGGCATCAGGGTTTCGGGTACATAACGGCCACCGAACTCTTCGAAATGGCCATGTTTGTCTGGTAGTCTCAAGATCTGATCTCCTTGACGTTCCTGATGAATTCACGAACCCTGGCAGCATCTTTTCTGCCCGGTTCAATCTCGACTGAGCTGGAGACATCCACGCCGTAGGGTCGGGAAAGCCTGATCGATTCGGTCACATTCTCCGGGGTCAGGCCCCCAGCCAGAATAATCCTCCCCCGCTTGGATGCATGGGCGGCAATCTCCCAGTTAAAGGTGCGCCCGGTACCGCCGTAGGCATCGGGTGACCAGGCGTCCAGCAGAAAGGCGCTGACCGCATATGTGTCCATCACATCAAGGGAACTGATATCCTTCACGCGCAGGGCCCTGATTACCCTGCGTCGAATCGCCCGGCTGTAGTCCGGTGATTCGTCTCCGTGCAGCTGGATGATATCCAGCCCGCATTGGTCGGCAATCTGGTTGACGGTGTCGCTTGCT